>WLWD01002253.1_pt1 | contig 93827 bp, 45 predicted proteins | sample 6712731 | NCBI WGS metagenome assembly WLWD01 (sample SAMN12718690, study PRJNA576275) | sponge metagenome | isolation source: marine sponge | host: Mycale hentscheli | place: New Zealand: South Island, Marlborough, Capsize Point | collected 2014-11-01
ATAGCGCACTAACTTACCGCAGCCACTAAAGCAATTCAATTTCTGGGATAATGCGGGTAATGATCGCGAAACGGGAGGATTCTGTTTAGTGAAGTTTGGGACGGGGTCGAACACCGAGCTAACACAAAAATACGCAAGGATCACTAAGTATAAAATGACATGTACGTCCCCACACATATATACACTAGTGGCTTGAGCACAAATATCAGTAAGCCTGCCTAAAACTATTCACCACTAGTGTCACCTGGGTTCTGCCTCCCTTGTTTTGGAGAATGTTCTGCCTTGACAACGTATAATTAGCTAATGGGTATGATTGATTAGTATTTATCATGTTTTACATCATTTTACCAATTAAGTCTTTTTTTTTTTTATTAAGTCCATTTAAACCACGCCCAATATTGTAGGTGTGGCAAATGTGACCCCTTGATCGGCCACTTTAAAATTGCTTTCTATACCCATGTATTGTTACATAATAATTCAGTCAAAAAATTTTGAATATTTTTTTTGCTATTGTTACATAATATACTGTAGATTAGTTCACACAATAAGTAAATAGTAGTTGGCCATTAATATTACCACACAAATACAGAATTACTCTCTTACCTCAATTTCAGGAATAGTGATAACTTCTGTAGTATCCAATTTAAGCCATTCTACCAAAAAATAAAAAACAATTTTAACTAACAAATATGGAACTACGTACTTACCCCAGCTTCTCCCAAGTAATGGTGGCTTCCTGTTTTAATATTGATCCACTCTGGCTACCAACTTGACAATCAACCAGCGCCATTTAGCAGTCCCAGAGGTTTTTCAAAATACGTTTGGTAAAGGGTTTCAATGCCACAGTAACCCTTCGCAGTAACTTTTTGTGACTTGAAAAGCAAGCGTTTCGCTGGTATTATCTCACAATTTGGAGCCCAAGTTTCAAGTAAGACTTGCTTAAAGCTGTAGTATCAGAAGAAAGTGGGGTCAAGCCTAAAAAGCCGGGGGAAAAAAGGGCACTGCGCGAGCGTTTAAAGGGCATACGTACCATCCATACATACATATGACATATACCCGAGTTTGCATTATCCACCCCTAATAGTATCTCGCTAGCTTCGCTCCCTCGATAACGTATATCCCCGATTCTCAATTCGACACCACTGCATGTATAGTGTCTCGCTCGCTTAGCTCGCTCGCCAATTATGACAAGTACGCATGCCCTAATGAACGCCAGCGTTCGCTATCCTGGCGTCCGCCGCGTTTCCTCGCACGATTTGTGGTTTGTGGTTTGTAGATAATAGGCTCTGTCAAGTTGTTCAAGCTAATATGTATTGTTAGCGTATATTCCAGCTCTTCTAAAAGTTTAATTTGAGTAAGTTGAATATTTATCAATGTAATCAAGAGAATAAAATTATTAGAGATAAGTATTCATATTGTAATAGGATTTCATTAGGCTAAGGAGCCCAAGTGTTCCTATTATCCCAAGCTTGATAGTTGGGAAGAGTCTAAAATATTCTTGAAATACTCGTGACAAATACAATGATGACTGGGACAGTGAAGACGATGACCTTTAGGCTGAAGTATTGTCTGATCTCAACTTCTTTTCTGCTGAGAAAAACAACAACAAACTTCAGCATCCTCCAAGGGAGAGGTTTGTAGTTGTATCATGTTGTAAATAGCTATCAATACAGTTTGCATCCTTTACTTATGTAATGGTTATTTAGTGTATTGTGTTTATTCTCAGTTTTCAAGAGGTTGCAGCTTAAATGACGACACGGAAGATGTCGAGGTATTAATTATTTATTCACCTTTTTTATAACATGTTGTATGTATGCATGTAAAGTAGCCTGGAGGAGCTAAAATAACTCCTATTCGAGAGGATAAAATTATGAGCAAAAGCAAGCAAATAATGAATAATTTTCACTGCTAAAATGTCGGTGTAATATTCTACGTGTCTTAGTGCGTTCTGCTTCAGAGTATTTATTCTTGCCTCCTCAGGATAGTTTTCCTCAGAAAACATTCCAGGAATGTTATGCAATGACACATGTGGAGGAGCTATCTGTTCAGGAGGAAATGGAAGTCCAAATGTCAGAGAAAGCTGACAGACTTGATAAGAGTCAAATTACTCCATCAGGCAATGAAGATTAGTTTTCTATGGTGACACTTGAACAAGATGTGAGGAAAATGGAGGACATGAGGGAAGAGAATACTTTGAGAGACATGGACGATGAAGTAGACTTGAGGGATACCATGAAATATGAAAGTCTTAGGGACAAAAAATAAACATCATGGATAATAATGAAGGTACAGAACTGATAAATGAGAGGCAAGAGAAAGAGAAAGATGTGTGGGAAGAGAAACAAATGAAGGGAGAGAAGGAAGGGAAGGGTGAAAAGGAAGAGAAAGACTTGGGAGAAGAGAAGGCATGAAGGATATGAGGAAAGATAAGATTTTGAAGGAAGAGAGTGTGAGACCAGAACAGAGTATGAGGGAAAATGAGGACGTGAATGTAAAAAGGAGCAAAAATGAAATTGAACAAAGTAGTGTGGACATTTGAAAGGGAAGTGAGGCAGGAGATGTTGTATGGACAAGAAACAGTGAGACAGGAGTCACAAGGAAGGCCTGGAAAGTGTCTTTTTTCAGTACCACATGGACAGGATATACTACCAAGAATATGGGAGCCAACAATGCATTTCTGATTTGCAGTGAAGAAATGGTCAACAGGCCTAGGAATGCTACAAATGAAAGTAGCAAAACACTAACAAGGAATGCAAAGAAGACAAAGAGAAGAAAATGGAAGCTAAGCAAACAAAAGCAATGAAAGCATCAGGGATCAAAACAGCTAAAGAAACTGTAAATCCAAGCAAAGGAAAAATCTGAGCAAATCAAAGAAGCTCATTTGAAAGAACCAAAGACAGAAGAAATAAACTAGATGGATGAATCAGCACAAAGTGATGCATTAATGGAACACGATCACTTATGGATATAGAAAGAAGGCGACAATCTTACTGGATAAAACATGGCATGTGGCTTCTAATACTGAGATTATTTTAACTGGGCTCCACAAACAGCATCTATATCTCTATTAAAGTTATTGTTTTAATTGTTTTATAGTGTCATCTGTTTGTGTAGAGCTTAATTCACAATTCTTTGTAGCTCTGCCTACAACTCTTACCTCTTCCCTTTAAATGGTGTGATGTTGCTGCCAAACATATTCAACATTGGCTGGTAGGTGATGGAAGGTGGTATGATGTAGCCGATATGAGAAAGAAGAGAAGCTATAGGGGTAGTTATGGTATCATAACGAGTCATAAATGACATAAAAAGTGGGTAGTTTTACCAGGTCAGACCACTGAGTTGGCCTTAGGTAAAGGGACTCGCTTAGTTGGGCTAAATGGGGGCAATGTGATGTCCTATGGAATTTAACAAAGACATTATGTTTTCTTGGTGGATCTTGTGATCTTCCATCACATGATAAAAGGGCTATTGCTTTGCTATGTCTACTAATACTTACCTGGTGGAGATGAGTTTGTTATGATAGAGGTTTATACAATGGATGATGCACCTTTCCTTTTAATTCTGAATGTGCTTGTAGATTTTGCAAGTTCAGCAGCATCTTACATGTCTGGCACAACTATTTTTTTAAATTGTTTTCTACAATTTCTCATTCCACATTTTATGTATAAGGTAATTGCCATGCATAATTAGTACAGTATGAAGTCATTAGCTATGCAAGTAAAACTGTGTATTATCACATGGATACAATGTCATAAAAATGTGCAAGATTGTTGAATAACTTCAGTACTGTTCCTTATCCAATAAAGTTCAGATTTACTACTAGGGTTACTGCTTAATATTTGGTCATAAGAAGAAGCATGTAGTTGTCTGGTCAGACCAAGAATTCTTAATAATAGTACTAATAATAATAGCAATAATGATAATAATAACAAAATAATAAGAACAACAACAAAAACCAACCACAACAACAAACAGTAAATAATAATAATGACAATAATAACAATAATAAAAATTATAATTATAATAAAAAAAAAAAGTAGTAATACTAATACTAATAGTAATACTAAAACTAATACTACTACTACTACTACTACTACTACTACTACAAATAATAATATAATAATAATAATAATAATAATTATTATTATTACTATTATTATGTACTGAACAGAGCCTAATACATGTTGCCACATAGGAAATGCATTAAAACAAACAGGATGTGGCTGAAGGCAACATTTTCTTATATGACCTGTGTTCATCATTATCATGTTGGAACATCACATCCCCCTAAATTATACAAGTATTTATGCACAAGAAGCAGTTGTTGTGGTATTTCCACATGAGCAGTACATAATAAATGCATTATTCATTGAATACCGCAGAATATCACTCATGTAATAGGCACTAGGGTAAATACAGCCAATCATCCTAGTGATACTCTGCAGTAACCATTTATTGAATACTACCCAACAGACTTGCGATATTCTCCCGTATCAAATATATTAATTTTAGAATAGTAAGAAAAATAAATAAATAAAAAATAATAATATATTCGTATTCCACCCACACTTTCTACTGAATGTGACGACTCAGTAAGCAGATAATGACGACACTTTACCAAACTGTTTAAGGTCCTGAATTATTCATGAATACACATATCTTCGTTGATTGTTGTTGTTACCGGCACATAAATGTATTATTATATGGATTAATAATTGAAGTTGGACATAAGAGAACTAAGTATATACATATATATGCTGCTAAGGGGATGCTAGTGTTCGTTTTGATCACACTCATGTTCTCTCTATCACAGGCGTAGTTTTTATTCTGTATTGTTTTTAAAAGAGAGAGAATACATCGAATGAGCGAAAGGAGGCTGAGAAAGAAATTTGAAGTTATAAATTAGCAGAGTTAATATTTACAGATAGCTAAAACTAATTATTGAAATAAAAGATTTCATTTGGTCTATTGAGAGCTATACTTCAGCTTTGCATTATAATAATGTTTTAATTCTTTATGGCTAAAAAAAGCCAGTGAAAGACATCTTATTAATTATTGTTATGGTATTATTAATTTATCACTACATTGCTATCGTTAACTATTATTTTTATTATTGTTATTATTATTATTATTTTTTATTTTTTTATTTTTGTAACTTATGTTGGTAGTGGTTACCAATTACCCTGATGACAAGGACAACAATAATATAGTATTCTATAGTTCATATAGCTAAAACTAAAACAAACTCTAGACTATGACGTCAAATGATAGACAATGCACTCAACTGATTTCAGTTGTAAATGCTAAAAACAAAATCTATAAATAGCACTTGAAATTATTAATGTCTTATAGTTAGCTGTGTTGTATTTTGACACACTAAATGAGTTAGTGCCACCAGAGTTCTGTGGCCAGATAAAGCAAGGTCATAATTTTTTTTTTTAAATCACTTTCTCTTTCTGTCTTACTGCCTTTGCCATTAGGGATTGGTCTTAGATAAGCTTGTTAATTACTAAGGAAAAGTGAGAAAACCATGGTGGGTGGTTCAATGTAAATGATGGAATAGTATAATACACATCACACAGATACGAATATGTATGGCTTTCGATGGCTTTTCTTTAATACTAGAATGAGAAGCGACTATTGTGATCAATGAGTGAGTATATGTCAATTGTTAAATTAGTTTAGTGGCAGTTATAGCCCGTAACCGTGCGACCCGGCTTGTCGTTAAGAACTATAAATCGGATACAGTCTGGTATGCTCGTAAGAAAATGTATTAGCGGGGAAAAGTCTGAAATAGTTCTTAGCAACCATAATTATGGTGGAAGGCATATCAAAGCAAAATGGAATAATGAAGAGTTTGGGTACTTTAATACCATTACTACGATAGCTAACGCTATACTTTGCTCGTTGTTTATGTTTGGGCTATAAAATAGTTATAAACCAAAATCATTAGGTTTGTATTTCGATTTATAAATCCTAGCCACTGGGGCTGCGCCCTCGTGTCTCGGAGTTTATAAATCGCTTACAAACCTCAATTTTGGTTTATAACTATAACTTATAAATCCTCGCCACTCGGGCTGCTCCCTCGTGTCTCGGAGTTTATAAATCGCTTACAAACCTCAATTTTGGTTTATAACTATAACTTATACCTTATTGATACAACTCCTTTTTAGAAGAACTTTGAACACATTGCGTTGTATACTTGTCATATTCTTAACCACTTTCAGGATTGCAAAGTAATGATATTTTTTCCTCATCAAGTTTACTTGGATCTTCTTGCAGTATAGATATTTTGGTATAAAATTACGTCTCCCAATAGCTATTGTTATTAAATAGCTGTTTCCAATACAAATTCTTGGGTTTATATATAGGCTATATCACACTGTGCGGTTACAAGTGACATTATTGAAGGTACCAACTGAGATAGATAATATGGCAAACTGTACAGAAATGTTGAGTAGAAAGTTGAAAAATAATCTTAGAAACCTAAACACATTCAAAGCTATCATTATAATATTATTGTGGCAGTTTGGAAACAATATTATTTATTTCATATATTTGAAACCTTCAGAAGTAATGAGGCATTCATATGGCACGGCAGTTCTATGGATGATTACATTGGAAGCAGGGTTTTCAGTCCTCTCTCCTCTTGCTGGACTTATAGCAGATGTAGCATATGGGAGACTGCGAGTGTTGAAGTTCAGTACTTATTTAATAGTGGCTTGTATGTTTGGAGTCTTGGTAATGTTGATTCTTCTAAATGCAACAGAAGTTCTAGTTTTTAGATATGTTTCTATTATATTTTTCTTCGGCTCTTATTTAGGTCGAGTATTTTTTCAAGCCAATATTATTCAGTTTGGAACAGATCAGCTTCGAGACATGCCTACAGATAAGTCTGTCCGTTTTATTCATATGTATGTCTGGTCACATGCAGTAACTTACTTACTCACTAACGTCGTATGCAGTACTTCACATGTGTTTGATTGGTACAACATACGTACCCACACATCCACTATTGTCTTACTAGACAAATTTCTGAGTTTCTCATCAATATTTTTGATTGGAATGCTATTTGTTATTGACAAAGTACCAGATTTGTTTCATGATGAAAGATTGAAAGTTAATCCCTACAAATTATTATTTCGTGTGATTAAGTTTACTGTGAAGCACAAGAAGCCAATAAAAAGAAGTGCATTTACGTACTGTGATGAAGAAATTCCCTCTAGAATAGATTATGGGAAGCTAAGGTATGGAGGACCATTTACAACAGAACAAGTTGAAGATGTTAAAGTGTTGTTGAGCATATTGATAGTGTTGGTATCACTAGGCCCAGCATTTATACTGGACTTCAATGTAAATATTATATTGCAGTTTTATATTAGAGAAAATGAACATAAACAAACATTTTTATCAGATACTGTAAAAGGTGTTGATCTTACTACATCACTAATAACAATCCTTAGTCTTCCTGTCCTATATTTTATTATCAAGTCGATCTTTAACAGATTGAATTTAGGGATGTTTAAAAGAATGGGACTGAGCATGATTGTGATGACAAGTATCTTTGTCATTTGCTTCATAATTAATACAATAGGATCCACTCCTTTATTGAAGAATAGTAATCACTGTTTTAAATTGAACCACAGTGTGACTTTTAATCAAAATTTAACTCGTGTACCAGTTGCAATTATTCCAATTACAGTTCAGATTATGCATGTGTTCTACACTATGCTCGAAAAGATATCAGTTCTGGAATTCATATCTTGTCAAACTCCTCAACACATGAAGGGAATTGTGTTTGGAATGTATTACTTCATTCAATCATTATTTCTTCTACTCTCTGTATTCATTTCATATTATTTCTTCTCACACTTCAATGTACTACGTGACGCTCCACGCCTTAATTGCCCAGTTGTCTACTACACTTTCAATATATTAATCGGAATTTTATGTTTAATAATTTTCACAATATCTTCTCGTAGATATAAATATCGTAGGCGTGACGACATTTGTAATGTATATCAATATGCAGAAGACTACTACTCCAACTGCAATTTAAGACGATGTCATTGAGAACTTGTGTGGCTATTACTCAACTTTAGTGTGTTTATCATTGTCGTAGCTGTAGAAACTCTCCTCTTATTGCAAGAATGTAATTGTTCAATTCCATTGTACTGTTACAATATTCTTTCTGTATTATCTACTATGTACCGTGATTGTTTCTTCTGTATTGAGAGATTGTTTTGATTTTGACTCTATAATTATAATTATTTTTATGTTTTTTCTTGTTTGATGGTTAGATGGTACAAGTTAGGGCAGTTAGAATAGGGTAGGAGGCAGTGAACATACAGGAAGAGGGTAGGTATGTGATGGTAGGTCTCACTTGGGTAGGAAGATGCATGTAGGCAAGGCCACATCAAATCTAATTCGGATGTGTGTCAGCTCCAAAATTTTTAGTTTTGACATTTTAGGAATTATGTTTTAATTAACTGAAATAACATGTGTGGGTGTTCTATTAAAAGAGTGGCATAAAATAGAGCTATCATCAATTTTCTTCAGAGGAGTTCTTCATGAATCTGTTTTGGAAGAGGAAACAATTGATTCTTTTTCATTCTGAATATAGCGTTTTAATTAAACTCTTGTCGTAGTTTAATATATATATATTTTACCACAATACCAGGTAACTATTAAAATGTTAAGTTCTAAGAAATATGTTATCATTTTGGTGGGCCTAAGGAATATAGGATAAGTTGTAGTAAACAAGGAATAGGATAGGAGTCAATATGGAAAGTGATAAGGTATGTGGCAGTAGGAGGGATACATTACAGTAGGTAAGGTATGAAGGATAAATGACAGTTCTAGTTAACTATGCTATCTAGTTTCAGTATCCCTTTTACTGTTATAAGTGGTATCAATGCTGTTTCTTTGAACTGTGTAAGTTAAGAAACTTTAGTCAAAGATGCCTTAACAATATCTATACAGGTGTTTCAATGTAATGTATTCCATAGTACAAGAAAGCACCATTAGTTTTATAACTTTTGCTGAAACTTCTCATTGTCTCAGCTGCCTCTAACCACATGGATGGCAGAAAATCTTGCGTTAAATGTCACAAACAAAAGGCCTAGTACAGATTTGAAGGCATGTCTGTGTATTGGATGGAATTTGTGAACATTTGCCATCAACTTGATGAAGCTGATTATAAACAAACTCCGGACTTAAATACAATAGGCACACATAATTAATTTATTATCAGAAAATTATCTAGCAATTTAGTAAATAGTGCCGGATTGAGATTAGCTACAACTACTTTAAACAATTATCTGGGACAAAGTATTATTGAAGCATAGTTTGTTGATATTAAATACGAAGTATGAACAAGTAATAAAGCAACTCTAGACTATAATGTCATATAATGGAGAGCGCTTTTGGGACTTCTTGCCAAAAACCACTTTTTCTAGAAATTTAATTTGTTATAATGATTTAAGTTGCTTTTATTTGTAATGTTGTAGAAGTAATATATTGGTAATGAAATAATGAAATAATGAAATAATTAAATAATGAGCGTGCAGATTCTCATCGACATGTGTTTTTTTGCTTAAAACTTTTAAATAAAGTCTTTTGAGCAGCTTTGCATTACACAATTTCACCTTAATAGGTAGCTTGTAAAATTTATGCCGTAGTCAGTGTGATTAAACAATCAAATAATACTTAACATGTACATAAATCCATATAAACAGCATACATACCTATATAACTATATCAAAGGTATGTTTCCATTGATTATGCAGTTTGAAGTTAAATAGGGCTGATAAGCAGCACCATATATTTTTTTAATTGTAACCTCTTCATTTTTTATCTTTTTAGCCATTAAGATTAACATTTGTTATCTTGTGATCAAGGGAGGGAGTGATATAGATCAGTGAATATATATATATATATACTTCACACAGATATAGATCTGTATAGATTCGTAATGTCACATATGCAGATATAATGTGTTTGTTTGTTAAGTAGTTTTTTCCCTGACTTAATTATTACAGTCTTGTTAACATTTAGAACTGCAAATCTGTTTATTCTCACAATTATGTTTACTGAGTTTCTTTTATACTATAGATATTTTGGTATGAAAATAGATTCCCCAATAGTCTATTGTTATCAAACATTTAGTCAAAAACATTGACTCTCGGCATTTATATAAGCTGTAACACCACACTGCATGGTAAGTGACATATTCAAAGGAACAGACCAAGAGAGATAGTATGGCAGACTGTATGGGATTATTGAGTAGAAAGTTGAAATGTGTCTTTATAAACTTAAACATATCCTTCAAAGCTACCATCATAATATTATTGTGGCAGTTTGGAAACAACATTATTTATTTCTTATATTTGAAACCTTCAGAAGTATTGAGGCATTCGTATGGAACATCAATTCTATGGATGATATCAGTGGAAGCAGGGTTCTCAATCCTCTCTCCACTTGCTGGACTTATAGCAGATGTATCATATGGGAGACTGTGAGTGTAGAAGTTCAGTACTTATTTAATAGTGGCTTATACGTTTGGAGTTTTGGTAATGTTGATTTTTCTAAATGCAACAGAAATTCTAGTTTTTAGACATGTTTCTATTATATTTTTCTTCGGCTCTTACTTAGGTCGTGAATTTTTTCAAGCCAATATTATTCAGTTTGGAACTGATCAGCTTCGAGACATGCCTATAGAGAAGTCTGTCCATTTTATTCATATGTATGTCTGGTCACAGGGCGTTACTTACTTGTTCACTAATACAGTATTCAGTACTTCACATATTCTGTCTTGGCGTCATATACAATTCCATGCATCTACCTTAATATTACTTGAAGCATTTTTGAGTTGCTCATCAATATTTTTGATTGGAATTTTATTCATTATAGGCAAATTACGAGATTTGTTTCATGATGAAAGATTAAAAATAAATCCTTACAAACTGTTGTACTGTGTGATTAAATTTGCTGTAAAGCACAAGAAGCCGATTAAAAGAAGTACATTTACCTACTGTGATGAAGAAATTCCCTCTAGAATAGATTATGGGAAGCAGAGATATGGAGGACCATTTACAACAGAGCAAGTTGAAGATGTTAAAGTGTTTTTAAATATATTGTTAGAATAGACAATGGGAAACAGAGATATGGAGGTCCATTTACAACAGAGCAAGTTGAAGATGTTAAATTGTTGTTAAATATATTGTTAGTATTGGTAACTCTAGGTTCAGTATTTTTACTTGACTTCAACATAAATATTATGTTACAGTTTTATATCAGAGGACATGAACTGAAACATGGAACTGTATCAGAAACAGTAAACAGATTAGATGCTCTTAGCCCTCTCATTACAATATTCAGTCTTCCTTTCTTTCACTTTGTATTGAAACCATTTTTTAACCGTCGTACTTTAAATATGTTTAAAAGAATGGCACTCAGTATAATTGTGATAATAACCATCTTTGTCATTTGCTTCATTATCAATACAGTAGGATCCACTCCATTATTCCAGGAGGATAATACGTGCTTCAAACTGAACAACAGTTTGACTTTTAATAAACATTTGGTTCATATACCAGTAGTTGTTACTCCAATTATAGTACACATTCTGTATGGTCTCTATTCTCTGGTCATAAAGATATCAGTGCTGGAATTCATATCTTGTCAGACTCCTCAACACATGAAGGGAATTGTGTTTGGAATGTATTACTTTATTAAGTCAGTATTTCTTCTACTGTCTGTAGTCATTTCATATTACTTCTTTGCACACTTCAATGCATTATATGACTCTCCACAACTGAACTGCCAAATTGTCTACTACACTTTCAATATATTAATCGGAATTTTATGTTTTATTATTTTCACAATATCTTCTCGTAGATATAATTATCGTAGGCGTGATGACATTTGTAACGTATATCAATATGCAGAAGATTACTACTCCAACTCCAATTTACAACAATGTCATTGAGAGTTGATGTGGCTCTAAAGTAGAAAGGACAATAAATTTATACACAAACAATTTCTTTCATAATACAATTTGTACTTCAAAGTATTTCTACATGTTTATCACTGTTGCTGCTTTTATATTGTATAAATATTAAAAATCCTTTTATCTTGCAAAAATGCTAAATTTTATTCCAATGATTGGTAAAAATTTGTACAATTATATTTTTAATCAACAATGTACCTTCAGTCCTCCTGCTTTTAAAGTTTACCTATGTCTAAATCCTTAGCTAAGTGTAAAAATGTATAGCAAATATGTCAATTAGTGTATTGTGTATTAATGTATAACCGCCTAAGGCCTCAAACAACTTTTTATACCACCTATTTCATCCTTTACTTATACCTTCCTCATCACTTTCCTGCTGGCATTGACTTCGCTCTATGATTACTCTACTTATTCCTTAGCAGCTGATATCTTATATTTTTTCTACCCTTTTAAAGCCTACTTTAACGTACAGTATCTCTGTATCAACTGTCTTGTTACCTACTCTATTGCCTTCTTTTGGAAGGCCACCATAACCCTCAAGTGCTTAGTTCACTCTCTGGAAGGATGATCTTTCTGTGATGTATAGCTCATTAAAGAAGCAATGGTTACTGGTACGAATCAGTCTTCAAGTACAGTAGCATTCTTGGTATGGTTCCAACAGTACCAGTGGTGATGTAATGTCCAGTCCTTACAAGTCTGTCGTCTGATGACCAAAGTAATGCAGACCACACTTAGCACCTCACAAAGTATAATAAAAATCAGACGATGTAACAGAAGATTCAGATAATGCTTGAATACAAGAGCCAGACACCTAGGAAGCTAGCTGATGTTCACTACATGCCTCACATTCCTATGTAGACTAGACCACAGTTAGTCCTGCTTATGCTCTATCTGGAAATAGAATTGTCCTGTTGTTTTTGTAGCAATGAAAATCTGCAACATTACAAATATGTTAAATATTGGTGGCCAATGAAACCTAGTTCTCCCTGATAATAGCTATTAATTGTAGTCAGAGTAATAATTTTCTGCATATTGGTATACATTGCATATGTCATCACGTTTACGACATTTATATCTTTTAAGCTACGGTGAAAATTATCAAACAACTAACTCCAATAATTATATTAACCATGTAGTATATAAATGTGCAATTCAGAAGTGGAGAGTCTAATAATACATTGAAGTGTGCAAAGAAAATATATGAAATGTTTGCAGACAGCAAAAGAAACACTGACTGAATGATGAAATACCATGTTTCATACACAATTCCCTTCATGTGTTGAGGAGTCTGACAAGATATGAATTCCAGCACTGATATCTTTATGAGCAGAGAATAGAGACCATACAGTATGTTCATTATAATTGGTGTAACAACTACTGGTATATGAACCTATTATCCAAAACCAAACTGTTGTTCAATTTAAAGCAGTTATCACTATCCTTAACTTAATTGTACAAGCCAATATTAAATATGTACTGAACTTCAGAACTCTCAATCTCCCATACACTATATCTGCTGCTAGTCCAGCCAGAGGTGACAGAATTGAGAGCATTGCTTCCAATGTAAGCATCCATAGTACTGATGTGCCATACGAATGCCTCATTACTTCTGAAGGCTTCAAATATAAGAAATAAATAATGTTGTTTCCAAACAGCCACAATAATATTATAAAGATAGCTTTCTTCAGGTTTCTAAATTTGCTACTCAAATATCTGCCTGTTAATTCTTTACAGTTTTCCATAATGTCTCTCACAGTTGGTTACTGTCACTAGTGAGGTATTATATCTTAAATACGTACATGCCAGGAGTAAGTATTTGTGATAGTAGCTCAATAACAATAGATATTGGAAAATCTGTTCTCATAGCTCATAATTACTGAACAGAATTACTTCAAAATTGTGTAAGTTGCTGAGAGAGCTACAAGTGTAATGGTTTTAGAGTTAATGAACATGTTTACAATGTAACTACTAAGTTAGACAAGAACATTATAGTGTTTTTCCTCTCTCAAAGGTACAATCCCTGACCCCATTGATGTCAATCACCTCTTAGTTATGGTCTTCTGAAGACACACAAGGTAGGAATCCCAATAAAGGCCTGTTGTTTCCTTGTTCAAGTTGCTCAAAGGAAATTTTGGAAACAGTCAATAGCAAAAACATGTTTCTTAGGTAACAGTTTTGTATGCGGTATTATTATTTCTTTTCTTTTGGTGAAAGACATTTAAATGCACAACATCCAAATTTACTACAATATGGTGGAGTTACTTGAAAGTAATTTTGAATAACACTTGAATATGAAATGTTACGGACAATCCATTCATAGGAAAAGAAAGAATTATAACTATCTTTACAAACACTTGTATTTCCCACCTCAGATACTTGAATGAAATCTTCTAACATAATTTTTTCTAAAATAATGTCATACTTTAGCAAACATGATGAAGTGATATATAAAAAAACAATGAAATGTAATTGCACACATGGTATAGTTAATCTTGCCGAACTCGTGTGCCAGATGAGGAGGAGTTTGGGCATATCATCTCTACAGCTATTGGCTAGAAACTGTTAGTAGGGATATAGTTAGATTCTGACTTTAGTCACTGTAATCCCCATTGAGTGCGCCAGAATAGAATAATTTAAAACTTTTAGACTAAACTAACCTTAAAAAAAGCTCGCACCATAGATATTATCTGCTCTAGTATACTGTGCAGATATCCTTTGTTAGTTTCATAAAAATGAAATTACCTTCACCACAGCCTTAGTACTCATACCCATTTGTACAACAAGTGGGATCAGATACTTCATACTATAGCTATCCAATAAGTATGATGCTTGTACAGAGCAGAACCATTATAACAACAAGTAGACAATTGGTTCAGTAATTATTCATAATTTAAGATATACACACAGACTGAATTGGCTAAGTGTCAGTTTGAAGGATTGGAGGAAGTCACACTGATAAATGTCAAACATGTAATTAAGGATAACTGGATTGCCAAAAATATACTCATTTCCCAAATTTATTGTGTATTTGTGACATGTAATAACACTTACCTACTTTCAGTATAATATATATATATATATACGGCATGGAAAATCAGTCTGTCACTATGTAATTCATCATCAATTTAAATATTGTCTTGTTCACATTGAATATGACAAACTTAATTTCTTTCAGAAAGGCTAATTCAGTAAAGGCTATTTTTATTTTACTGTTGTGGCAAGTTGTGAATGACCTTCTCTATGTTTTATACTTGAAACCTTCAGCTATCATGAGTTCTTCTTATGGAAGGAACAGTATTTTAATAATTACTTTAGAAGCATGTGCATCTGTTGTGTATCCCATTGCTGGATTTCTTGCAGATGCAGTTTATGGGAGATTTAAAATACTGAAGTACAGTTCATTTGCACTAGTAGGAATCAATACAGGAATCTTGTTTATGTTAATAATCATACCCATAATGAAACTTCATCCAACGGCATCAATATGTGCTGGCATAATGAGTTTTGGTGCTTACTTTGGGCGTATTTTATTTCATGCCAATATTATTCAGTTTGGAATGGACCAGTTAATAAACTTGCCCACACAAAAATCGGTAGACTATATTCACATAAACTATTGGCTTCATGCTATGATTCATTTACCTGTAACTATTTTACGAACTTCCGGTGTATTTATATTGTATAATCCATCTGATACGTCAACTGTTGTTATTCTACAAGTATTTTGTAGTGTCTCAGTAATACTCTTGATCGTAATCTTGTTTATAGTTGATAAATACAAATGTCTATTTCTCGATGAAAAGTTAAGACATAATCCTTACAAGTTGGTCTATGATGTAATTAAATATGCTACTATGCACAAGAAGTTCAAAAGAAGGAGTGCTTTTACCTATTGTGAGGATGAACCCATATCCAGGATTGACCACGGAAAAACAAGATATGGAGGACCTTTTACAACAGAGCAAGTTGAAGATGTTAAAGTATCATTCAGAATTGTTTTGGTATTATTATCATTAGGGCTAGTGTTTCTATTGGACCTAAATTTAGAGACATTATGTGAGTACTATTTAAGAAGGCACGAAGATCATCATGACATATCTACAGTTTCAGTCACTATAATTAGTTCCATAACACCCTTAATCATAATCTTTGGCATTCCATTTTTTAAGTTTTTCGTTACACCCTACTTTTCCAGATATCTTCCAGGAATGTTTAAGAGAATCGGACTAAGCATATTTGTGTTAATTATTCTTTATTCGACTTGCTTTCTAATAGATATAATTGCTTACAAGACTAGCTTTCAAGAAGATACGGATTGCTTTGGATCTAATTATAGTCTTGACGTCAACAAAGAATTGGTTTATGTGCCAGTGTATGTCATGCCAATTGTTGTACACATATTGTATGGGTTGTACCTTATGCTCATAAATATATCAGTCCTGGAGTTTATATCTTGTCAGAGTCCCCAACACATGAAGGGAATTTTGTTTGGAATGTTCTATTGCATAATATCGTTGTTCCGGCTACTGTCAGCAGTAATGTCGCATTATTTCTTTAGCAACTTAGCATTTCGTAATCCCCCAAAGTTAAATTGCCAATTTGCATATTTCACAGTTAATTTATTAATTGGAGTTTTATGTCTCACTATTTTCTCAATAGCTTCTCGTCGATATAAATATCGTAAGCGTGATGACATTTGTAATATTTATCAATATGCTGAAGATTACTACTCCAACTAACTTTAAACAACAGAATGTCACTAGAACCTTTTGTAATGCAATAATTGAAATGTTTTCAACTTATTTTTTGCAGTGTTACTTTCACTATAATGTTCATGACTTTGTAAGTATTACTAGTTAAGAGTTTTACTTTCAAACATTTAGAATTTTCATTATCTATTGTTAATGGCCAGTAGTTTAGTATTGTTTTTACATTCAGTTTTGTAGCTAACACTTTAGTAATAATTTACAACAATGTCATTGAGAGTTGGTGTGGCTCTAAAGTAGAAAGGACAATAAATTTATACACAATAAATTTATACACAAACTATTCTTTTAATAATACATTTTGTACTCAAATGTATTTCTACATGTTCATCACTGTTGCTGCTTTTATATTGTATAAATATTAAAAATCCTTTTCTCTTGCAAAAATGCTAAATTTTATTCCAATGATTGGTTCAAAATTTACACAATTATATTTTTTTTAATCAACAATGTACCTTCAGTCCTCCTGCTTTTAAAGTTTACTTATGTCTAAATTATTCTTGGTATGGTTCCCATAGTACCAGTGGTTATGTTAATCTCCAGTCCTTACAAGTCTGTCGTCTGATGACCACATTGAGCACCTCACTAAGTAAAATAAAAGCCAGACCATGTAACAGAAGATTCAGATAATGCTTGAATACAAGAGCCAGACACCTAGGAAGCTAGCTGATGTTCACTACATGCCTCACATTCCTATGTAGACTAGACCACAGTTAGTCCTGCTTATGCTCTATCTGGAAATAGAACTGCCCTGTTTTTTGTAGCAATGAAAATCTGCAACATTAAAAACATGTTAAATATTGGTGGCCAATGAAATCTAGTATTCCCTGATACTAAATTATTGGCATATTAAATACAATAAACGATACAAAAAGTATAGAAATAAATAAGCACACAAGATATTAGTAAACTAAAACAGAAGTTCACAATTTCTTTCTCAGCCTTTTCTTTTTACTCACTAGATGTACTCTATCTCTTTGTCTTTCACAGTTTTTTTTAAACAATACAAAATTAAAATATTTTGTTGCCACCAGGAATTGAACCCACAACCTTTTTGCTTAATGCACAAACACTCTGCCACTGAGGAATTACTTTTATTTTCCTTACCCATTCCAGAAAAACTTCCATTAATTTACTCTCTCTATACCTACTGGCTCCTCACTTACTCATCTTTGTGTCTCATCTATTTCATAGGATGTAAGTGTAGCTACATTGCATGCTTTTGTAAATTACTCGAAACAAAATAATATCATATTATAATTTTGAAGAATACTTATTGTATGAATTTTAACACAACATTTGAATAGAATAACAATAAAAACAACAAAATGACACAGTAAGTATTAAACAAACCAACAAACCAAAAAACATCGATAAACAGTTTACAAACATACTATAGAGTATGACTGTTATATTATATACTATTAGTTGGATTGCTTGTACATTATATTTTATTATATAGAGCCACACCAATTTTTAGATATAATAGCTATTAACTGTAGTCAGAGTAATAATTTTCTGCATATTGGTATACATTGCATATGTCGTCACGTTTACGATATTTATATCTTCTAGAAGCTACGGTGAAAATTATCAAACAACCAACTCCAATAATTATATTAACCATGTAGTATATAAATGCGCAATTCAGTTGTGGAGAGTCTAATAATACATTGAAGTGTGCAAAGAAAATATATGAAATGATTGCAGACAGCAGAAGAAATACTGATTGAATGAAATACCATATTCCAAACACAATTCCCTTCATGTGTTGAGGAGTCTGACAAGATATGAATTCCAGCACTGATATCTTTATGAGTATAGTATAGAGACCATACAGTATGTCCACTACAATTGGAGTAACAACTACTGGTATATGAACCAAATGTTTATCCAAAACCAAACTATAGTTCAATTTAAAGCAGTAATCACTATTTGAGAATAAAGGAGTGTATCCTATTATTTTGACTATGGAACAAATAATAAATATACCTATTGTTACAATTATGCTGAGCCCCATTCTCTTGAACATTCCTATAGTGACTCTGTTAAATATTGGCTTGACTATAAAATGAATGAAAGGAAGACTGAGGACTACTACCAGAGGCATAAAAATACTTAAATTGTGTTCCGTCTTTAAGGAAATATCGTGTTTATTTCTATGTCCTCTAATATAAAACTCCAACATAATATTTATATTGGAGTCAAGTAAAAATACTGGATCTAGAGCTACCAATACCAATACTATTCTTAGTCACACTTTAACATCTTCAACTTGCTCTGTTGTAAATGGACCTCCATATCTCTGCTTCCCATAATCTATTCTAGAGGGAATTTCTTCATCACAGTAGGTAAACGCACTTCTTTTTATTGGCTTCTTGTGCTTCACAGCAAACTTGATCACACGGTATAATAATTTGTAGGGATTAACTTTCAATTTTTCATCATAGAACAAATCCTTTGATTTGTCAATAATAAATAGCATTCCAATTGAAAATATTGATGAGAAACTCAAAAATACTTCAAGTAAAACAATTGTATATGTATGGGTTATTAAGTTATGCAAAGAATATGCATGTGAATTAATTCGTACAGTACTAGTAAACAAGTAAGTTACCGCATGCAACCAGACATACATATGAATAAAATGGACAGATTTCTCTGTAGGCATGTCTCGAAGCTGGTCTGTTCCAAACTGAACAATATTGGCTTGGAAAAATACACGGCCTAAATATGCACCAAATAGTAATGTTCTTAAACCATACCTAAGAATGAGGATTTGCGTTGCACTTAGAAGAGCTGACATTAGCAAGACTCCAATTGTACAAGCCAATATTAAATATGTACTGAACTTCAGAACTCTCAATCTCCCATACACTATATCAGCTACTAGTCCAGCCAGAGGTGACAGAATTGAGAGCATTGCTTCCAATGTAAGCATCCATAGAACTGATGTGCCATACGAATGCCTCAGTAATTCTGAAGGCTTCAAATATAAGAAATAAATAAGGTGGTTTGCAAACTGCCACAATAATATTATATAGATAGCTTTGTTCAGGTTTCTAAATTTGCTACTCAAATATCTGCCTATTAATTCTTTACAGTTTTTCATAATGTCTATCCCAGTTGGTTACTGTTACTCGTGAGATGTTACTTCTTTATGGGTATTTCATCTTATATACATGCCAGGAGTAAGTATTTGTGATAGTAACTCAATAACAATAGATGTTGGGAAATCTGTTCTCATAGCCACTATATTATAATTACTAGACAGAATTACTTATAAATTGTGTAAGTTGATGAGAGAGCTACAAGTGTAATGATTTTAGAGTTAATAGACATGTTTACAATGTAACTACTGAGTTAGACAAGCATATTAACGTGTTTTTCCTCTCTCAAAGGTACAATCCCTACTATAGGGTTGACCCATTGATGTCAACCACCTCTTCGTTATGGTCTTCTGAAGATACACAAGGTAGGAATCCCAATCCAAGCCTGTTGTCTTCCTTGCTCAAGTTGCTCAAAGGAAATTTTGGAAACAATCAATAGCAAAAACATGTTTCTTAAGTAACAGTTTTTGTATGCTGTATTGTTTCTTCTTTTCTTTTGGTGAAAGACATTTAAATGCACAACATCCAAATTTACTACAATATGGTGGAGTTACTTGAAAGTAATTTTGAATAACACTTGAATATGAAATGTGACGGAAAATCCATTCATAGGAAAAGAAAGAATTATAACTATCTTTACAAACACTTGTTTTCCCACCTCAGGTACTTGAATGGAATCTTCTAACATAATGTTTTCTAAAATAATGTCATACTTTAGCAAACATGATGAAGTGATATATAAAAACAATGAGATGTAATTGCACACATGGTATAGTTAATTTTGCCGAACTCATGTGCCAGACGGAGAGGAGTTTGGGCATATCATCTCTACAGCCATTGGCTAGAAATAAACATTGTTATTCTACAAGTATTTTGTAGTGTCTTAGTTATACTCTTGATCGTAATCTTATTTATATTGGATAAATACAAATGTTTATTTCTCGATGAAAAGTTCAGACATAATCCTTACAAGTTAGTCTATGATGTAATTAAATATGTTGCTATGCACAAGAAGTTCAAAAGAAGGAGTGCTTTTACATATTGTGAGGATGAACCCATATCCAGGATTGACCACGGAAAGACAAGATATAGAGGACCTTTTACAACAGAGCTAGTTGAAGATGAAATATCGTTCAGAATTGTTTTGGTTTTATTATCATTGGGGCTAGTGTTTCTATTTGACCTAAATTTAGAGACATTATGTGAGTACTATTTAAGAATGCACAAATATGATCATGACATAATTAGTTCCATAACACCCTTAATCATAATCTTTGGCATTCCATTTTTTAAGTTTTTCATCACACCCTACTTTTCCAGATATCTTCCAGGAATGTTTAAGAGAATCGGACTAAGCATATTTGTGTTAATTATTCTTTATTCGACTTGCTTTCTAATAGATATAATTGCTTACAAGACTAGCTTTCAAGAAGATACGGATTGCTTTGGATCTAATTATAGTCTTGCCGTCAACAAAGAATTGGTTTATGTACCAGCGTATGTCATGCCAATTGTTGCACACATATTGTATGGGTTGTACCTTATGCTCATAAATATATCAGTCCTGGAGTTTGTATCTTGTCAGAGTCCCCAACACATGAAGGGAATTTTGTTTGGAATATTCTATTGCATAATATCGTTGTTCCGGCTACTGTCAGCATTAATGTCGCATTATTTCTTTAGCAACTTAGTATTTCGTAATCACCCAAAGTTAAATTGCCAATTGATGTATTTCAGTTAATTTATTATTTGGAGTTTTATGTCTCACTATTTTCACAATAACTTCTAGTCGATATAAATATCGTAAGCGTGATGACATTTGTAATATTTATCAATATGCTGAAGATTACTACTTCAACTAACTTCTAACAACAGAATGCCACTAGTACCTTTTGTAATGCAATAATTGAAATGCTTTCAACTTATTTTTATGCAGTGTTGCTTTCACTATAATGTGTATGACTTTCTAAGTATTAATAGTTAAGAGTTTTACTTTCAAACATTTAGAATTTTCTCTGTGTTGATATTTATGTTCATTTCTGTTATTTACCTTAGTAATACATTTCCTTCACTTTTCCTCCTCCTGTTTATTTCACTATCTATTGTTAATAGCTGTGGGCCAGCCCACATAAACTCTCTGTCATTCATATAACTTGTACTATTAGCATAATTAGTCTTTGTTGTTTGTGTATCATGTAACGTCAATAGGTTGTAGTTTCTCATGGTATCGAGTTTTGAGCTAGCTTGTGCATGCTATCGGTGTGAATGTTTCACTGCAAAGCAGGAACTATGCACCATAGTAGGAGTGGTTTGTGTTCTGTATTTAAGTTGTAATTGTCATGTGTCAAGTCAGTCAACATTCTATCCTGTGCTTGTGTGCTTCATTGTGTGTCAGGGTACGCCCTGCATTAAAGCTTAATCCAGCTTACCTTTGGTTATACGTAGCTTGAGGAGTTAGGACAGCCAAGCCACACTCACTGTTTGACTCTGGTGGCAGCAACCTCATCCTGATACCAGCCCACCTGTGAGCCCAAGCGTCTACCAAGCGCCCAACCAAGCCCACAATAGCTAGTAGTCCAGTATTGTTTTTACATTCAGTTTTGTAGCTAACATTTTAGTAATAATTTACAACAATGTCATTGAGAATTGGTGTGGCTCTAAAGCAGAAAGGACAATAAATTTATACACAATAAATTTATACACAAACTATTCTTTTAATAATACATTTTGTACTCTAATGTATTTCTACATGTATATCACTGTTGCTGCTTTTATTTTGTACAAAATATATAATCCTTTTCTCTTGCAAAAATGCTAAATTTTATTCCAATAATTTACTAACTTGTTCCCTAATTTACTAACTTGATGCTTTCAGTATCCTTGTGATGTGGGCTAATGTGATAACAGATGCATTAAATTATGGATAATAAGATGTACTTAACAAGTCTTGGGTTAGGAATAGAATATAATGTTGCAAAAAATAATAATTATAAGAAAAATTATGAATTATTTGCACCTGAGCATTACTTGAGCAGTCAAAGTCCTATCTATGTGTTCAGAATTTCATTAGAGTATTAAAAATGTGTAAAGTAGAAAGCAGTAATGTATGATATTTAGTTTATTTCACGTATTAACCCTCAGCAAGCATGGTATTATTGATTTATCACTACATTGCTATCGCGTTAATTATTATTGTTATTATATTTATTATTGTTATTATAGTTATTATTATTATTACTATTATTTTTTTTTTTCATTTTTTTAAATAAATTTTTTTTAAATTTTGTAACGTATGTTAGTAGTGATTACCAATATCCCTGATGACAAGGACAACAATATGGTATTTCTATAGTTCATATAGCTGATTTCATCAGTTGTAAATGCTAAAAAAAATATCTATAAATAGCACTTGAAATTATTAATGTCTTGTAGTTAGCTATGTTGTATTTTGACACAGTAAATGAGTTATTGCCACTAGAGTTCTGTGGCCAGATCAAGCAAAGTCATGAATTTTAATTTGCTACTTGGTAACACTACATATGTCTGTAAGTGCCAAAACAAGACATAAAACAGTGTGCACATCATGAAGATTAAAAAAGTGCGACATTTGAAGTTCTAAATAGAGCACAACACAGTGATGGAAAGGAGTGATTTTATTGGCGATGGAATGGAAGTGTACATCAATGCACCATATGTGGGAATGAGTAATGTTTACAACATGTTATGCAGTTACTGTCATTTATGTTGCAAGAGTTTGTTCAGATTGCTACATATTCGTATCTGTGTCATGTGTATAGACTATTCCATCATTTACACTGAAACACCCACCATGGCTTTCCTCACTTTTCCTTAGTAATTACCAAGCTTATCGAAGACCACTCCCAAATGTCAAAGACAGTAAGACAGAAAGAGAAAGTGATTAAAAAATTGATCAGCATTATTTCATATTCAAATGGCTCAAAGAACTCCAGCTGCTCAAAGGACATTTCTTCTATAAACACGAAAACATGTCTTAGAAAGACTGCCGCATGCTTCCTTTCTATATTCATTCAGTGAAAGACTTTTAAAAACACAACAATCAAAAGAGAAGTTCCTTGAAAGTTAAATTTGAATAACAGTTAACTAGGAAATGTGAAGGAAATATCTATTCATAGCAAAGCAAATAATCTAAACTATCTTTTTCAAACACCACTATGGCTTTCGATGGCTTTTCTTTAATACTAGAATGAGCAGCGACTATTGTGATCAATGAGTGAGTATGTCAATTGTTAAATTTGTTTAGTGGCAGTTATACATATTTATACAACTCCAGTTTAGAATAACTTTGAACACATTGCGTTGTACACTTGTCATATTCTTAACCACTTTCAGGATTGCAAAGTAATGATATTTTTTCCTCATCATGTTTACTTGGATCTTCTTGCAGTATAGATATTTTGGTATAAAATTACGTCTCCCAATAGCTATTGTTATTAAAGTGCTGTTTCAAATACACATTCTTGGGTATATATATAGGCTATATCACACTGTGCGGTTACAAGTGACATTATTGAAGGTACCAACTGAGATCGATAATATGGCAAACTGTGCAGAAATGTTGAGTAGAAAGTTGAAAAATAATCTTAGAAACCTAAACACATTCAAAGCTATCATTATAATATTATTGTGGCAGTTTGGAAACAATATTATTTATTTCATATATTTGAAACCTTCAGAAGTAATGAGGCATTCTCATGGCAAGAATGTTCTATGGATGATTACATTGGAAGCAGGGTTTTCAATCATCTCTCCTCTTGCTGGACTTATAGCGGATGTAGCATATGGGAGATTGCGATTGTTGAAGTTCAGTACTTATTTAATAGTGGCTTGTACACTTGGAGTCTTGGTAATGTTGATTCTTCTAAATGCAACAGAAATAGATATTTTTAGATTTGGCCTAGTCACATTGTTATTTGGAGCTTTCTTAGGTCGTGTATTCTTTCAAGCCAATATTATTCAGTTTGGAACAGATCAGCTTCGAGACATGCCTACAGAGAAATCTGTCTGTTTTATTCATATGTACGTCTGGTCACATGCAGTGACTTACTTGCTCACCAACATTGTTTGCAGCTCTTCATTTGTGTTTTCATTCCATAATATCCTGGCCCATACCTCCACTGTTATGACACTAGAAATATTTATGAGTTTCTCATCAATATTTTTGATTGGGATACTATTTATTATAGACAAATTAAAGGATTTGTTTCATGATGAAAGATTAAAAATAAATCCTTACAAACTCCTGTACTGTGTGATTAAGTTTACTGTAAAGCACAAGAAGCCAATAAAGAGAAGTGCATTTACCTACTGTGATGAAGAAATTCCCTCTAGAATAGATTATGGGAAGCAGAGATATGGAGGACCATTTACAACAGAGCAAGTTGAAGATGTTAAAGTGTTGTTAAATATATTGTTAGTGTTGGCAACACTAGGTCCGGTATTTTTACTTGACTTCAATATAAATATTATGTTAGCGTTTTATATCAGAGGACATGTTGATAAACATGATATTTCATCAGGGACATTAAAAAAATTCGATAATCTTGCTCCACTTGTAGTAATTCTCAGTCTTCCTTTTCTTCATTTTATAGTCAAACCAATATTTAACAGCGTCACTATAGGAATGTTTAAAAGAATGGGGCTCAGCATAATCGTGATAATAAGTATATTTATCACTTGTTTCATTGTCAATATAATAGGGTACTCTCCTTTATTCCCCAATAGGGATAAGTGCTTCAAATGGAACCACAGTATAACTTTTAATAAACATTTGGTTCATATACCAGTAGTTGTTACTCCAATTATAGTGCAGATTCTTTATGGTCTCTATACTATGCTCATAAAGATATCAGTGCTGGAATTCATATCTTGTCAGACTCCTCAACACATGAAGGGAATTGTGTTTGGGATATTTTACTTTATTAAGTCAGTATTTCTTCTATTCTCAGTGGTCATTTCATATTATTTCTTCTCACACTTCAGTGTAAAAATCTCTTCACACCTTAATTGCCAATTTGTCTACTACACTGTAAATATATTAGTTGGAATTTTATGTTTGATAATTTTCACAATATCTTCTCGTAAATATAAATATCGTAGGCGTGATGACATTTGTAATATTTATCAATATGCAGAAGATTACTACTCCAACTCCAGTTTACAGGAGGAGAATTTGTGCAACAACTTATAAAGTAGAAACACAAACTATTAGCTATTCCTACAAGTTTTCCAGCAAACCACTATAATACAGAATATTAGTTACCTATACATTTCTGTTGTAGTTGTTGTGTTTGTCTTTAATAACGTATTTTCTTATTATCACACAAGTATGCTATTATTAAATCCCAATCTCTTCTTGTCAAAGTGTTCCTCAGGGGTTAATAAGGTCAAAGCTCTCTTGCTTAAAAAAAAAAGGCTAGTTTTTAAATTACGCATATACTATTAAAGGGGATTCAATGCAATAGAAACCATTCCCCGTAACTGTTTGAATTGAAAAAAAAAAAAGCAACAAAAATACAAGTCACGTTATTTAAAGGTTTTCTTTGTGATATTTTAAGTAGTAGCTGTAAATACAGAATACTTTCACACAACTGGCCATACCTACACAAGACTTACCTTTGTAGTTAGTCTAGTGGACTTTCAATGCTGTTGCGTAGGGCTTATAACTACGACCAATAGCGCACTAACTTACAGCAGCCACTAAAGCAATTCAATTTCTGGGATGATGCGGGTAATGATCGCGAAACGGGAGGATTCTGTTTAGTGAAGTTTGGGACGTGTTCGAACACCAAGCTAACACAAAAATACGCAAGGATCACAAAGTATAAAATGACATGTACGTCCCCACACATATATACACTAGTGGTGTACTTGAGCACAAATATCAGTGAGCCTGCCTAGTTAGGTTACACAAAACTATTCACCACTGGTGTCACCTGGGTTCTGCCTCCTTTGTTTTGGAGAATGTTCTGCCAACAAGTATAATTAGCTAATGGGTATGATTGATTAGTATTTTATCATGCATTTATCACTTTTACATCATTTTACCAATTGAGTCTTTTTTTTTATTAAGTACATTTAAACCATTTAAACCACACCCAATATGTAGGTGTGGCATATGTGACCCCTTGATTGGCCACTTTAAAATTGCTTTCTACACCCATGTATTGTTACATAATAATTCAGTCAAAAAGAATTTGAATTTTTTTGCTATTGTTACATAATATACGGTAGCTTAGTTCACACAATTAAATAAATAGTAGTTGGCCATTAATATTACCACACAAATACAGAATTACTCTCTTACCTCAATTTCAGGAATAGTGATAACTTCTGTAGTATCCAATTTAAGCCATTCTACCAAAAAATAAAAAAACATAGTCAGAGTTATTAATTTTAGCTAACAAATATGGAACTACGTGCTTACCTCAGCTTCTCCCAAGTAATTGTGGCTTCCTGGTTTTAATATTGAGCCACTCCTGCTACCAACTTGACAACCAACCAGCGCCACTTAGCAGCCCAGGTTTTTCAAAATAAGTATGGTAAAGGGTTTCAATGCCACAGTAACCCTTCGCAGTAACTTTTTGTGACTTGAAAAACAAGCGTTTCGCTGGTATTATCTCACAATTTGGAGCCCAAGTTTCAAGTAAAACTTGCTTAAAGCTGTAGTATCAGAAGAAAGTGTGGTCAAGCCTAAATAGCCGCGTTTTTAGGGAAAAAACGGCACCGCGCGAGCGTTTAAAGAGCATACGTACTGTCCATACGTATTGTCCATACATACATACGACATATACCCGAGTTTGCATTATCCACCCTTAATAGTATCTCGCAAGCTTCGCTCGCTCGATAACATATATCACCGATTCTGAATTCGACACCACTGTATATGTCTCGCTCGCTTCGCTCGCTCGCCAATTATGACAAGTACGCATGCCCTAATGAACGCCAGCGTTCGCTATCCTGGCGTCCGCCGCGTTTCCTCCCACGCTTTGTGGTTTGTGGTTTGTAGATAATAGGCTCTGTCGAAGTTGTTCGAAGCTAATATGTATTGTTAGCGGATATTCCAGCTCTTCTAAAAGTTTAATTTGAGTAAGTTGAATATTTATCAATGTAATCAAAAGAATAAAATTATTAGAGATTGGGATTTATTATGAGTCATCTTGTAATAGGATTTCATTAGGCTATGGAGCACAAGTGTTCGTATTATCCCAAGCTTGATAGTTGGGAAGAGTCTAAAATATTCTTGAAATACTCATGACAAATACAATGATGACTGGGACAGTGAAGACCTTTAGGCTGAACTATTATCTGATCTCAACTTCTTTTTTGTTGAGAAAAAACAACAACTGTATCATGTTGTAAATAGCTATGAATACAGTTTGCATCCTTTACTTATGTAATGGTTATTTAGTGTATTGTGTTTATTTTCAGTTTTCAAGAGGTTGCAGCTTAAATGACGACACGGAAGATGTCGAGGTATTAATTATTAATTTACTTATTGTGTAACATGTTGTATGTATGCATGTAATGTAGCCTGGACATAAAAAGTAGGTAGTTTTACCAGGTCAGACCACTGAGTTGGCCTTAAAGGGACTCGCCTAGTTGGGCTAAATGGGGGCTGTGTGATGTCCTATGGAATCTAAATGTGAAACAAAAACAAAGACATCTACGTTTTCTTGGTGGATCTTGTGATCCTCAATCACATGATAAAAGGGCTATTGCTTTGCTAGTCTACTAATACTTACCTGATGGAGATGAGGTTTGATTATGATAGAGGTTTATACAATGGATGATGCACCTTTCCTTTTCATTCTGAATGTGCTGATAGATTTTGCAAGTTCAGCAGCATCAAAATTTCCAGACAACTTATTATGGTATAGTACTAAAAGATATGAGATTTAGTACAAGCAGAGTGAAACTGCCAGCCCTCACCAAAGTGGGTGCCAAGGCTTGAGTACGATCTAGAGCTGGACTCATCATTGTATGTATGTATATATGTGTGTGACTCTGTATAGCTTTTGTTTGGCCCTCATTTACACTGTATGCATCCCACTGTTTGTGTCTCCCTCTAATTGACTTGGTCAAACCTTACATCTATATCATCACCGCCTATTCAACTCATACATTAGTATCATTATTTTCCTCATATATCATATAGAGTAGACCCTGGCATATCCGGCCCTCGTTTATCCAAGGCTCGGATTATCCGGATGGTTAAAAAAGATCGACTTTGGTAAAGGTCGTCACTACAAAAACCTCCGCGTGCAGTTTGAACTCAAAATTAGATTGAGAAAATGGCTGAGGCTATTGGTTCTGTGTCTTCTACTAAAAGGAAAGGCAAGGTACTAAGCCAAACTAGCTATCCTAAACTCATTGTCAAAAGGAATTAGCCAGGCTAGGCTTAATTTTTTTTTGATGATTCAGCATTTCAGATATTCGAACATTTTGCATATCCGAACACACTCTGGTCCCAATGTGTTCGGATATGAGAGGGTCTACTATATATGTATATATACATGTATATATATATATATATGTATGTAAATATATAATATGTGACAGTACTTGGGAAAAGGGACTAATTGCGTTAAAAATTGAAAAATGAGTTATTCATATCACTGTGTAGAGCACTTCTTATGGAGTATTTGGATACCAAGTTTATAGGCAGGCGCTGCTTGGTTCACTAAATATACGAGCGGCAGTCTGACCAACTTGAGCACAGTTATTTCGAGAAAACTGCGATTAAAACTTCTTATTCAATTTCTCGCGGAGTTAACGTTGAATTCCGTAATCTAATCGGAAGTCCGCGTTAAGTAAGACTGTTACTTATGCTTGGAAAATGGTGGCGATCAGCTGAACGGCAGTAAGTTATAGTTGGGGCCTCTTACTTCATTGATGGGGGAGGCCTTACTCAGTTTAGACCCTACACTGTGTAAGATTACTATAGTATGTCCAAGTTGAGTTGGCGCGGTAAAAACCGTTAATAACTTTTGAACGGAAGTAGCTACGCTTCCGGGGTTTGTACCATTCGAAAGCTCGTGCCGAAGCGGTCCAGAAAATTCCCTTTAAAAACTTCTGAGCTAGCGGGAAAGTGCAGTTTCAAAACTCAATAGAAAAGTCTATGGGAATAAATAAAACCACACGTTTCCCGCGCTACACGCGGCGGGATTTAGTCACGCGCTCAAACCGGGCCAAACACGTGCGCAGTATCTCAGAGACAATTGTAAACAAAAAGCAGTCGTAGTTTGGTGACTTCGTTTCTACCCTTCTGCTTGACATTCTGGTTCATTTTAGGCTCAGGAATTTGTTGCTATTCAAGGCTACTTAACAAGAGCAAGCTACAATGTGAGGTACGTTTGTATCACGGGTTGTTTGTCCACTCAGATCTTCTTACCTGTTTAAATAGGGCCTATTTATTTAGAAACTCAGCCAATTTACTGTTTGCTGACCAAGAAAATAAGATATACAATTCATCATAGACTCTATATGCCACTATTTATGCTTTAGCTGTCCATTACTCTTCATGTCTATATAGGTACAGTTCTCTATGGTTATGGTGATGCTATTTACCACCCTCCAAATTCAACTGCTGCTTGTATCTACCACAATTTCATGTCATCATGAAATTATATAATATTATTATATATTGTACATGTCATTATAAAATTATATTAATTGTCAATTTTTTTTGTATAATTAAAAAAAAAAGTTGAAATTTAACAAGTAGATAGAAAATATAGTAAAATCATGAATAAAATGATATGAATGATTCAGTGTGAAGGACAAAGTAATACTGGAATGTGTGTGGCCATAGCTAAAGTGTAGGTGATGTGCTGGATTCTTCACATTACTGCTGAGTACTTCAGAAATTCGTCACACCAAGAAAGTAAGAATAGTTTAAATACACGCTTAAGCACACAACAATCAGACTTACTTGAGGAGGCTTTCAGCCGCGGTCCTGTGCTTCTTTCCTCTAAGCTTTGTAGCTCCAGATAACCCTCCGCAACCTTCAACCAGTTTTAGCGCACAACTAGAAGCTCGTACAAACTATAAACTACGAGTGATTAGTTATAACTGGGCATATATTGAATACAGCCGCGGAAGAAACTGCCAAGCTTCTTTTTCATTTCAACAAGTAAACTTACGGTAATAATGCGCACCTTGGACCCGCCCCGTTTTTACTGTGGGCGTCGACGTTTTCGCGCGTTTGAGCTACTACTGTCATGTGACCTTAATTGGTCTCCGGTTTCGCCAAGTGCATTCCTCTTTTGCCACATTTGTGGTCGCGCCAACAGCTCATCTCGTCTGTTTTCAATTATATTTGTTTCTTACGCGCAGATAATGTACAGAAGATGGAAAACTCAAACTGGTGGGGCGTTCTTCTAAAGAGACAGGACTAAAATCAGTCGATTCTACCTACTGTGTCACAAGAAATATTCTGATATTCACAGGATTCAGCAGTACAGCACTGTTAACTTGTAGCTACAGTTACTAGACTTTCTTGTTAAATAAAATTATCAATTGTTTCATTTATTTATAATATGTATATGAAAATTGTTGAAATGATAGAATTTAAGTAGTACACATACACAAAATATAGTTGTGATCCAAGTTGAAGGTGGAGTGCTGCCTGAGTTGGTCCTAATCCTTACAATAAACGGCATCTATAGTAGTGAAGAAAAGGAATTGGCATAAACACGGCTTTGACAAGTACACAATTTAACTGAAACAGCTTAAGTGTGGCTGTATTACAAGTTGCTAGCTAAAGATAACTATATTACTGAAATATATTGGCTATACGGCATTTGTTATTGAACAGGTAGACAAAATAATCTTACCAACATCCTATCAGGTGGTCCTGTACTCTCTGCGACAACAGAACACTCCGCCTATCCTGTTTCCACACTGGCAACCTAAGCTAATTGCGATATAAAGCTAGAAACGCAGCAATCTGAGGAGAAGCCGCTCATTGTTTACAAAATTCTTAATGAAGACAGTCGCGTGATAACTTGAGCCGTACCGCGTGACTAAAAGCGGGCGCGTTTTGAGCGGGAAACCTGTGGGTTTTTCTAATCCCATAGACTTTTGTAATGAGTTTTGGAATAGCACTTTCTCTCCGGTTTTGGAGTATACTGAGGGAATATTTTTAACCGCTTCGGCGCGAGCTTTCCAATGGTGCAAACCCCGGATGCGTAGCTGCTTCCGTTCTAAAGTTATTCAAGTTTTTCTTGCGGCCAACTCAACTTGGACAAAGTTTTTTTTTTGAAATAGCAAAATTGTTCAGTCTCTTTAGACTTCTAAAATCCTAGTTACTTCTCTTGTAGTGGGTCAAGCGTGAGTAAGTAACTTTACAAATACATGATAAATGCGGAAATGAGTGGCTCATGCAAGCATGCAGCCAAGTAGTATGATTACAGAATTGTATCACATGACTTTAATGACTCTGAGAATTCTACGACTGATATAGCACCGAGCTACTATAACTACAAATTTCAACTAGAATAAAAGCCAAAATAATTGCTGTATTTGCGTCTGAATGCAGCATTCAGCTACAAGAGGTCTCTGAGAAAGATACTTATTAAAGTAGTCTACAGCAAGCATTTGATCATTCGTCAGAGTGTCTTCTCTCTTTCTCAACTTGTAGCATTTCAGAGAAATAAATTGAATGCTTACCAGGACAACAGTCAAACTGAGTACTGCAGTAAATAGCCACATCAGACATTTTCTTTGGGAGGACTTTATTGAAGGCTGTATTAATCGCATCAACCCATCAGATATAAATGCTGTAATTGCACCTACACTATAGAACAAGCCTACGAGGATCCCCTTCATGGAGTAAGGAGACTGAGCACATAATAATTCCAAGTTACTTGAGAGCAGAATGTATATTGCAGCTCCAAGAAACGGCTGGAGTGAAGCAAGCCACTTGTAATCTACTTTTGTGTCTTCATTTTAGTATTCATACAGAATACAAGTGGAGTTTTACACATCTGTGTCCATAAATACAGCTGTCATTTCAAAGGCAAGTACACCAGACTCATACAGTACAAGTAAGACTGCACCTATTATAAGTTTGTGTTTTATCTTCAGTTTTGCTGTACAATGACATTGCATCAAGAGAGGATAAAGAAAGAGTTCAAAGGTTGGTATCATGAATACTATCAATGTAGGAGCTAAATAACGCAATAAAGTTTGTAAGAAACAACAATGAAGGAAGTATTTGGTACGAGAAGTTTCAACACAGGTTTGAATAATAAACTCTTCTGAGAAAAATCCATTAAAATCGTGAAATGAAGAGTATAAAACATAGACTATTCCAATGTACAGTGAAGAAACCAGTATTACCATCACTAATCGAAAGAATGTCTTGACATCTTCCACCTGTTCAGTAGTAAAAGGTCCTCCATATTTATTTTTTCCCAAATCTATTCTAGAGTAAAGTATGTCCTCCCAATAGGTAAAAGCACTCCTCATTTGAGGATATTTGTGTGTTGCAGCATATTTTAGGACTTGATAAATAAGTTTGAAGGGGACATGGATAGGTGGCTCCTTGATGAGAGATTTATTGAACAAACAATCAGTGACAAGTACAAAAGTACCCAGTAGAGGAAGAATATAGAGTGTACTAGGGCTATTATACTCTAGACATGTGCAGGCCTGTAGTAAGGGGAAAACTGCTAAAGCAACACAGAAAGTCCAGACATACCAGCTAATATAAGAAGTTATTTCTGAAGAGGAAGCATCAGTTAGCTGGTCAATTCCAAATTGAAATGTATTTGTCCACATACCAGCCATTCCTACAGCTGTGAGGGTTGAAACTACATTTTCAATGTAGTTCAAAGGTTGTAGAAACAACTTAACATATTATTGCTGAAGAAGTAGCGCTATAATGTAGAGGACAATCAAAAGCCACACAAGCCGCAAGCTGTAATGGATGACAGTGTATCTCCAGATCAGTACATCAGAGAGACAGCCAGCTATAGGGAACCACAGCGAAAACAGGATAACATATGGCCTGCTACTTATATTTAAAAATATGGGACTAGTTACTATAGCAAATGCGAAGAGTGTCCAAATTAGTACAAGTAGAGCTTTCCAATTGCGAAAGAATCGAACTTGCAGCAATAATAATTTCATCTTGTACAAAAAATTGGCAAAACTTTGGGCTTTACCGAAGTTATTGGCTGATTTAGATTAATTAGCAGGCAGATTCAGCTTGGGAACACCTCAGTCAAGACTCATTGTGGAATGAAGTGTGATTCTTAGTACCTTTTGTTTTGAAAACAGAAATATTTTCAGTATTATTTTAGGGCATCACAAAAGTTAGTTTTTACTCATTCATAGCATACCAGATGTCATATATATAATATACATATTGGATAGTTTCCTTCGAATATTCAATATTTTCCTATATTGGATGCTCCAATGCACCCATGTGTATAGTCTGGACTACTGAATTTTTAGATATAATGGTTAAAGTTGACCAATAAAGTTTTGTTTGGCAAAAATATCCAAGGCATAATAAACAATTTATTACACTCATTGTACAATATGGGGAAGACATTTCACTCTCACGCTTGTACTTCAACTCACCTTTGGCATGTGAAAATACTTCACATACTCGTAAAATATCTCCAAAATATTGTTTGCATGCTCTTGAATTATCTCCCCATATTGTATGCTGTCACAACAACACCACCATCACTCTCACTACCACACCACCAACACACACACACATACATCATACAAGATAACTACAAAACTAAACAAAGAGTATTACATACAATAATAGCTTGCGAATCCAGCCTTTGGCTTTCAGTGACTGTTGTTTCCCACAAACTTATCTATCGAGTTCTGAAGTATGCTGTAAAGAACAAGCACCCACGCCTCAGGAGTGCTTTCACATACTGGGAAGAGAAACCAATATCCAGGCTTGACCTTGGAAAAACAAATATGGAGGACCCTTCACTACAGAACAAGTGGAGGATGTCAGGACTTTCTTTCGACTAAGTGGTGTTATTTTAGCTGCTATTCCTTATGCTGGTATCATATTTTTGATGTATTTTTGGTTTTGTGATTTCAAAGAATTTTACAGAACTTCAGAATAAAGCATAAGATAATTTTTGGAACTTTTCTGCTTATAGCTTACGAAGTTCTTTTGGTTTCATTCGAAATGGCCAGTGTATCCATAAACACATACCCACAAAACTTCACCTGTATATTTTACGAGAATCAAATTGAAGATATAAACTTGGATTACAAGTGGCTTGTATTATTTTAACCTGTGCTGGGAATGGCTGTCTATATTCTTGGATCAAGTTTCTTGGAACTTGTTTGTGCGCAGTCACCTTATTCCATGAAGGGGCTTCTTGTCGGCATTTTTTTGACTGCTAATGGATCATCATTATCCTTTTTACCGAGCTCATCCATGTTTTGCAGGCATCGATCAAGTCATTAGGAAAAAATGTGTGGTATGGCTGTACATTGCAGTACTTAGTATGACAACTATACTGATATGCATTCAATTTGTCACTCTGAAATGTTACAAGCTGAGAAAGAGAGACGATATACTAAGGAACGATCAAATGTTTGCTGTGAATTACTTCAGTAAGTACCTGTCACGAAGACCCCATGCTGTCTGTGGATGTCAGCAAAACAAATAAACAAAGGCCATTGACATTAGCGACATTGTTAGCATGTGTGTGAAGAAAATGTATAATATATATATATGTATAAGATCTGTATATTCTTTAACATTGTCTTTTATAAAAATAATATTAAGAGTGACTCAGGTGTGAAAATGTGCAAATATATAGTATATATGCAGTATATTCTTTAATAATTTTCTTTTATAAAAATAATATTAAGAGTGACTCAGGTGTGAAAATGTGCAACACTCACCAGTCGAGCCGGGAGTAAGTGTGAAAGACTTCACATCACACAGTAGATATGCACTGTGTATAATAGCAGCTGTATATTATCACCTTTACAAAATGACTTGTTGCCTAGACATTATGGGAGTGGGAATTTATGCAGTAACAGTATACAGCTGAGACTTAAAGTGCAGTTGCTAAAGTGAGAGCAATCTAGCTAGTCCAGAATGGACAGCTATTAGCCTAAAATTACTTTAAGGCCTTAGCTGATTTATTTCATTGTTTATTATATCTAGTCTCCTTAAATTTAATATATTTTTTTCTTCATTTTTTTCCCCTTTCTTCTATCTCAATTACAAGTTGCTTTTTTGATAGAGCTATTAGCCTAAAATTACTTTAAGGCCTTAGCTGATTTATTTCATTGTTTTATCAACTCTCCTTCAATTTTATGTATTTTTTTCTTCTTTTTTTTTCCCTTTCTTCTAACTCAATTACAAGTTGCTTTTTTTGATAGAGCTCATAAGTAATGAAAGGACAACAGAAATAGCTCAGAAGTCTTGCATGCCACTCTAAAAGCTAGAATTCCTTGATCCTCACATAACCAACATTGAAAGTTATGTTTGGCAATATAAAATAAGCAGCACTACATTGCATCAAGTTGCTTGTTGATGTGTGCTATTGTTTATTAATAGGTCACATGCACTGCGTCATCTCAATACAAACACTTAGAATCAGAGACAAACAGTACGAGTTGTAGCAATTTGTCAATCTCATTTCATTACATAGTTAGATAGTGTGGTTCATGATAATCTGGCTATTATTGGTTTCTATTTAGGATACTGGCCTATGTGCTCGATTAACAACATCAACCCCTTCTCTCCTCCCTTTTCTCTCTCCCTCATATATACAAAACTCTTCATTGATATTACATGTGACTACAATCATCAATGAGGGGTGGTATGATCTAGCTTTAAACTTGTCTAACTATTCTACAAAAATAGTGCACAATAGACTAGTACCACAAACACAGCAAATAAGTTATTTCTGGAACAACAGATCTCATATGACCCAATAATGGCCAGTCTGGTAGTCTCTCTCATAAGAGACTTTGTCACCGTCTTGGACAAACCAACAATTTGTCGTAATTGACTGAATCCACTAATGTTGGGTAAGCCACGAGATCCTACCTCAATTGTCAAGAAGGTAGTTGCATATCCAGACCCTTTGATGCGGGACACTAGCTCATGATATTTCACTTCTTTCCTTTTAGCCTCTTCTTCAAGGAGTGTATCGAAGGGTATTGTTAACTCCAGTAGTATTACAGACTTGGTTGCATTCCACAATACAATGTCCAGTCTTTGATCAGTAGCTGCAAGATATTGTGGGAAGCTCTCCCTCTCTTTCTCTCCCTTTCCCTATTTCTCTCCCCTTCTCTCTCTTTCTCTCCCTTCCTCCCTCTCTCTCTCCCCCCCTCTCTTTCTCTACCTTCCTCCCTCCCTCCCTACCTCCCTCTTTCCTCCCTCTACCTCCCTTTTCCCTCTCTCTCTCAGGTTCATGGATACATGTCTAAAATTAATGGAAGAGAATGTTTGGCAATTGCTTGAGGTTTGTGACACCATATACATTACAGCACATAGTGTACAACTAGCTACCACACAAAAGGAAATGAAAAGCTTTCACTACTCACAAATCTTGTTGACTTAGTAAATGCACATCATTCACAAGAGTCTAACGCCTCCACCGCCTTTAGCAGATGCCAAATCAAATAGTTATCATCAAAGACATCATTTTTGCTTCCTGTGCTGAATATTTGAATATAGAGTGTACGGTTGCATAGATATACCTGTCAACATTGTATTTTGACCATGCTTTCTAGCATTACTCATTAATATTTTCACATCCAAATACAATTATAATCCAAAGAAATACAATTCATAAAAATGTTGATTTCAATCTGACAATGACTTGTTGTAGCACTTATAGGAAGCTTGTTGAAAGAATGACTTAATTAGAGTCCACACTGATACAAAGCATGGGCAAAGGCTACATGGGAAAGCAATAATAATAATAGTAATAATAATGATTGTAATAATAGTACTAATAATAATAGCAAATAATAATAATAATAATAATAATAATAATAATAATTATTATTATTATTACTATTATCATGTACTGAACAGAGCCTAATACATGTTGCCACATAGGAAATGCATTAGAGTAAACAGGATGTGGCTGAAGGCAACATTTTTCCATATCACCTGTGTTCATCATTATCATGTTGGAATATCACGTCCCCCTAAATTATTATGCACAAGAAGCAGTTGTTGTGGTATTTCCACATGAGCAGTACATAATAAATGCATTATTCATTGAATACCGCAGAATATCACTCTTGTAATTGGCACTAGGGTAAACACAGCCAATCATCCTAGTGATACTCTGCAGTAACCATTTTATTGAATACTACGCCAACAGACTTGCAATATTCTCCCGTATTAAATATATTAATTTTAGAATAGTAAGAAAAATAAATAAATAAAAATTAAGAATATATTCGTATTCCACCCATTTTTTAGTTACAATTAATCACTTTCTACTGAATGTGGCGACTAATTAACCAGATAATGACGACTCAGTAACCAGATAATAACGACACTTTACCAAACTGTTTAAGGTCCTGAATTATTCATGAATACACATATCTTCGTTGATTGTTGTTGTTACCGGCACATAAATGTATTATTATATGGATTAATAATTGAAGTTGGACATAAGAGAACTGAGTATATACATATATATGCTGCTAAGGGGATGCTAGTGTTCGTTTTGATCACACTCATGTTCTCTCTTTCACAGGCGTAGTTTTTATTCTGTATTGTTTTTAAAAGAGAGAGAATACATTGAATGAGCGAAAGGAGGCTGAGAAAGAAATTTGAAGTTATACATGAGCAGAGTGAATATTCACAGATAGCTAAAAATAATTATTGAAATAAAAGATTTCATTTGGTCTGTTGAGAGCTAGACTTCAGCTTTGCATTGTAATAAAAAAGCCAGTGAAAGACATCTTATTAATTATTGTTATGGTATTATTAATTTATCACTACATTGCTATCGTTAATTATTATTTTTATTATTGTTATTATTATTATTATTATTATTTTTTTTAATTTTGTAACTTATGTTGGTAGTGATTACCAATTGCCCTGATGACAAGGACAACAATATTGTATTCTATAGTTCATATAGCTAAAACTAAAACAAACTCTAGACTATGACGTCAAATGATAGACAATGCACTCAACTGATTTCAGTTGTAAATGCTAAAAACAAAATCTATAAATAGCACTTGAAATTATTAATGTCTTATAGTTAGCTGTGTTGTATTTTGACACACTAAATGAGTTAGTGCCACCAGAGTTCTGTGGACAGACTAAGCAAAGTCATAAATTTTTTTTTTAAATCACTTTCTCTTTCTGTCTTACTGCCTTTGCCATTAGGGATTGGTCTTCGGTAAGCTTGTTAATTACTAAGGAAAAGTGAGAAAGCCATGGTGGGTGGTTCAGTGTAAATGATGGAATAGTCTATACACATCACACAGACACGAACATGTAAGGCTTTCGATGTCTTTCATTTAATACTAGAATGAGCAGCGACTATTGTGATCAATGAGTGAGTATATGTCAATTGTTAAATTAGTTTAGTGGCAGTTATAGCCCGTTACCCGAGCGACCCCGCTTGTCGTTAAGAACTATAAATCGGATGCAGTCTGGTATGCTCGTAAGAAAATGTATTAGCGGGGAAATGTCTGATATAGTTCTTAGCAACCATAATTATGGTGGAAGGCAGATCATAGCAAAATGGAATAATGAAGAGTTTGGGTACTTTAATACAATTACCAAGATAGCTAACGCTATACTTTGCTCGTTGTTTTTGTTTAGGCTATAAAATAGTTATAAACCAAAATCATTAGGTTTGTATTCGATTTATAAATCCTCGTGAATCGGGCTGCGCCCTCGTGTCTCCGAGTTTATAAATCGCATACAAACCTCAATTTTGGTTTATAACTATAACATACAAACCTCAATTTTGGTTTATAACTATAACTTCTAAATCCTCGCCACTGGGGCTGCGCCCTCGTGTCTCGGAGTTTATAAATCGCATACAAACCTCAATTTTGGTTTATAACTATAACATACAAACCTCAATTTTGGTTTATAACTATAACTTATAAATCCTCGCCACTGGGGCTGCGCCCTCGTGTCTCGGAGTTTATTAATCGCATACAAACCTCAATTTTGGTTTATAACTATAACTTATACATATTGATACAACTCCTTTTTAGAAGAACTTTGAACACATTGCGTTGTATACTTGTCATATTCTTAACCACTTTCAGGATTGCAAAGTAATGATATTTTTTCCTCATCATGTTTACTTGGATCTTCTTGCAGTATAGATATTTTGGTATAAAATTACGTCTCCCAATAGCTATTGTTATTAAAGTGCTGTTTCAAATACACATTCTTGGGTATATATATAGGCTATATCACACTGTACGGTTACAAGTGACATTATTGAAGGTACCAACTGAGATCGATAATATGGCAAACTGTGCAGAAATGTTGAGTAGAAAGTTGAAAAATAATCTTAGAAACCTAAACACATTCAAAGCTATCATTATAATATTATTGTGGCAGTTTGGAAACAATATTATTTATTTCATATATTTGAAACCTTCAGAAGTAATGAGGCATTCGTATGGCAAGGCAGTTCTATGGATGTTATCAGTGGAAGCAGGGTTCTCAATCCTCTCTCCTCTTGCTGGACTTATAGCGGATGTAGCACATGGGAGACTGCGAGTGTTGAAGTTCAGTACTTATTTAATAGTGGCTTGTATGTTTGGAGTTTTGGTAATGTTGATTCTTCTAAATGCAACAGAAGTTCTAGTTTTTAGATATGTTTCTATTATATTTTTCTTCGGCTCTTACTTAGGTCGTGCATTTTTTCATGCCAATATTATTCAGTTTGGAACAGATCAGCTTCGAGACATGCCTACAGATAAGTCTGTCCGTTTTATTCATATTTATGTCTGGTCACATGCAGTAACTTACTTACTCACTAACGTCGTATGCAGTACTTCACATGCATTTGATTGGAACAACATACGAACCCACACACCCACTATTGTCTTGCTAGACATATTGTTGAGTTTCTCATCAATATTTTTGATTGGAATACTATTTGTTATTGACAAAGTACCAGATTTGTTTCATGATGAAAGATTGAAAGTTAATCCCTACAAATTATTATTTCGTGTGATATATTTACTGTGAAGCACAAGAAGCCAATAAAGAGAAGTGCATTTACCTACTGTGATGAAGAAATTCCTTCTAGAATAGATTATGGGAAGCTGAGGTATGGAGGACCATTTACAACAGAACAAGTTGAAGATGTTAAAGTGTTGTTGAGCATATTGATAGTGTTGGTATCACTAGGCCCAGCATTTATACTTGACTTCAATGTAAATATTATATTGCAGTTTTATATTAGAGAAAATGAACATAAAGAAACATTTTTATCAGATACTGTAAAAGGTGTTTATCTTACTACATCACTAATAACAATCCTTAGTCTTCCTCTCCTATATTTTATTATCAAGCCGATCTTTAACAGATTGAATTTAGGGATGTTTAAAAGAATGGGACTGAGCATAATTGTGATGACAAGTATCTTTGTCATTTGCTTCATAATCAATACAATAGGATCCACTCCTTTATTGAAGAATAATGATCACTGTTTTAAATTGAACCACAGTGTGACTTTTAATCAAAACTTAACTCGTGTACCAGTTGCAGTTATTCCAATTACAGTTCAGATTATGCATGTGTTCTACACTATGCTCGGAAAGATATCAGTTCTGGAATTCATATCTTGTCAAACTCCTCAACACATGAAGGGAATTGTGTTTGGAATGTATTACTTTATTCAATCAGCATTTCTTCTACTCTCTGTAGTCATATCATATTATTGTTTCTTCTCACACTTCAATGTACTACGTGACGCTCCTTGCCTTAATTGCCAAGTTGTCTACTACACTTTCAATATATTAATTGGAATTTTATGTTTAATAATTTTCACAATATCTTCTCGTAGATATAAATATAGTAGGCGTGACGACATTTGTAATGTATATCAATATGCAGAAGACTACTACTCCAACTGCAATTTAAGACGATGTCATTGAGAACTTGTGTGGCTATTACTCAACATTAGCGTATTTATCATTGTCGTAGCTGTAGAAACTCTCCTCTTATTGCAAGAATGTAATTGTTCAATTCCATTGTACTGTTACAATTTTCTTTCTGCATTACCTACTATGTACCATGATTGTTTCTTCTGTATTGAGAGATTGTTTTGATTTTGACTCTATAATTATAATTATTTTTGTGTTTGTTCTTGTTTGAGGGTTACATGGTACAATTCAGGGAGGTTAGAAGAGGGTAGGAGGCAGTGAGCATACAGGAAGATGGTAGGTATATGATAGTAGGTCTCACTTGGGTAGGAAGATGCATGTAGGCAAGGCCACATCAAATCTAATTCGGATGTGTATCAGTTCAAAACATTTTATTTTTGACATTATTTTTAGGAATTTTGTTTTAATTAACTAAAATCACATTTTTAACCAGGATAGTGCCGCTGTGTGGGTGTTCTCTTAAAAGAGTGGCATAAGATAGAGCTATCATCAAAGGAGTTCTTCATGAATCTGTTTTGGAAGAGGAAACAATTGATTCTTTTTTGTTCTGAATATAGCGTTTTAATTAAACTCTTGTCGTAGTTTAATTGATATATATTTTACCACCACACTAGGTAACTATTAAAATGTTAAGTTCTAAGAAATATGTTATCATTTTGGTGTGGCCTTAGGAATATAGGATAAGTTGTAGTAAACAAGGAATAGGATAGGAGTCAATATGGAAAGTGATAAGGTATGTGGCAGTAGGAGGGATACATTACAGTAGGTAAGGTATGAAGGGTAAATGACAGTAAGGTAATTTTTTCTGCCCAATTCTAGTTAACTATGCTATCTAGTTTCAGTATCCCTTTTACTGTTATAAGTGGTATCAATGCTGTTTCTTTGAACTGTGTAAGTTAAGAAACTTTAGTCAAAGATGCCTTAACATTATCTGTACAGGTGTTTCAATGTAATGTCTTCCATAGTACAAGAAAGCACCATTAGTTTACAACTTTTGCTGAAACTTCTCATTGTCTCAGCTGCCTCTAACCACATCGATAGCAGAAAATCTTGCGTTAAAGTACAGATTTGAAGGCATGTTGTTTATTGAATGGAATTTGTGAACATTTGCCGTCAACTTGATGAATCTGATTATAAAAAAATTCGGACTTAAATATAATACGCAAACATATTTAATTTATTACCAGAAAATTATCTAGCAATTTAGTAAATAGTGCCGGCTTGAGATGAGCTACAACTACTTTAAATAATTATCTGGGGCAAAGTATTATTGAAGCATAATTTGTTGATATTAAATACGAAGTTTATTATATTAACTTTACAAAGTTTGTGTTCTTTATGGTAGTTATATCTAAATAGCTAATGAAAAATATATACAACGATTAAAGCAACTCTTGACTATAATGTAATAATATAATGGAGAGCTCTTTTGGGACTTCATGCCAAAAACCACTTTTTCTAGAAATTTAATTTGTTATAATGATTTAAGCAAAGAGGTTGTGGGTTCAATTCCTGGTGGCAACCAAATATTTTAATTTTGTATTGTTTAAAAAAAACTGTGAAAGACAAAGAGATAGAGTACATCTAGTGAGTAAAAAGAAAAGGCTGAGTAAGAAATTGTGAACTTCTGTTTTAGTTTATTAATAATCTTGTGTGCTTATTTTATTTCTATACTTTTTTGATCATTTATTGTATTTAATTTGCCAATAATGTAGTATCAGGGAATACTAGATTTCATTGGCCACCAATATTTAACATATTTTTAATGTTGCAGATTTTCATTGCTACAAAAAACAGGGCAGTTCTATTTCCAGATAGAGCATAAGCAGGACTACCTGTGGTCTAGTCTACATAGGAATGTGAGGCATGTAGTGAACATCAGCTAGCTTCCTAGGTGTCTGGCTCTTGTATTCAAGTATTATCTGAATCTTCTGTTACATCGTCTGGTTTTTATTATACTTTGTGAGGTGCTCAATGTGGTCTGCATTTCTTTGTTCATCAGACGACAAACTTGTAAGGACTGGACATTAACATCACCACTGGTACTACGGGAACAATAGCCAAGAATAATTTAGACATAGGTAAACTTTAAAAGCAGGAGGACTGAAGGTACATTGTTGATTAAAAATATAATTGTATAAATTTTAACCAATCATGGGAATAAAATTTAGCATTTTTGGAAAAGAAAATGATTTTTAATATTTATACAATATAAAAGCAGCAACAGTGATGAACATGTAGAAATACATTAGAGTACAAAATGTATTATTAAAATTAAAGTTTGTGTATAAATTTATTTCATGTTATACCAATTTGATTTTTTATACCAAACAATTCATTTTTAATGCCAACATGTTTCAGCAGACTGCTTCTGCCATCATCAGGGCTGATTTATAAAAATCAAAAAACAAAAATGCTATAATTAGCCTAAGGGTGATGCTTGACAAAATGCAATATATTGCCTAAGGTTTATTCTTGTTTATTTATGTGAGTGGCCTCTAGCTGCTCTCAATACTAAAGGGGAAAGCTCCATTCCAGAGTCCCTATTCATGGTTAAGTTGTTGGGTGACATATTTATGTAGATGGCTTCTTTTACTCTTCTCTCAACCATGCCTTGCGAAAAATCCAAAAGTTTTACTTGATTCCAAAGAATCACATGACTCCCTTCTTGCCATACATGTTCTGCCAGTGGTGATTTGGTGGAATATCCATGTTCACAGGCTGATTTGTGTTCTTTAATTCTAATGCCTAGCGCTCTTCCTGATTCACCTATATAGAAATCTCCACATTCACACATGACTTTGTACACAGCTCCTACTTTGTTCTCATTTGAAGTAGGATCTTTTACTTTTGTGAGAATATTTGACAAAGTGGTTTTGGTTTTGAAAGAAGTCCTTATTCCATAATCCCAGAGTATCTTTCTTATTCTCTCACTCATTGTCGAAACATATGGAATAACTGCTGTTGCTACAGGATCTTCATTGAGGGTAGTTGTGTCAACCTGCTTCTTTTTCTTCTTTAGCTCACTTTTCACTTTATCCACGATACTTCTAGGATAACCATTCATTGACAAAACACTTCTAACATGGTCTATCTCATTCTTTAAGGAGGATTCACTCGATAGATTGTAACTTCTTCTTAGTAAACATTGTACAATACCTTTCTTCACATGTGGGGCATGGTTGGAATTGTAAGATATATACCTATCTGTGTGTGTTGATTTTCTGTGAACACTAGTCTTCATTGTGCCATCATCAAACCTACTGACCAACACATCCAGAAAAGGTAAACTACCGTTTGTTCCTACTTCAGAAGTTAATTGGATAGAAGGAAATAGTGAGTTTAGAAAAAGAAGTGATTCATCCAAAAACTCACTTTTAATGATGCAAAAAATATCGTCGACATATCTTTTCCAAAATCTGAATCTTGTGTCCAATGCTGTCTCTTCAAAATGTTCCATAAATAGGTTTGCTACTATTGGTGACACTGGTGAACCCATAGCTGCTCCATTCTGCTGTTCATAATACTCCTTGTTAAACACAAAATATGTTGTCCTTAGGCAGACTTTTAGTAAATTTGTTATTTGTTCAGCATTCAGTGTTGTTCTATCATCCAAATTTTCATCTTTCACCAATTTATCCTTAATGACATCCAGTGCTTCAAGGATAAATTGGTGAAAGATGAAAATTTGGATGATAGAACAACACTGAATGCTGAACAAATAACAAATTTACTAAAAGTCTGCCTAAGGACAACATATTTTGTGTTTAACAAGGAGTATTATGAACAGCAGAATGGAGCAGCTATGGGTTCACCAGTGTCACCAATAGTAGCAAACCTATTTATGGAACATTTTGAAGAGACCGCATTGGACACAAGATTCAGATTTTGGAAAAGATATGTCGACGATATTTTTTGCATCATTAAAAGTGAGTTTTTGGATGAATCACTTCTTTTTCTAAACTCACTTTTTCCTTCTATCCAATTAACTTCTGAAGTAGAAAAAAACGGTAGTTTACCTTTTCTGGATGTGTTGGTCAGTAGGTTTGATGATGGCACAATGAAGACTAGTGTTCACAGAAAATCAACACACACAGATAGGTATATATCTTACAATTCCAACCATGCCCCACATGTGAAGAAAGGTATTGTAAAATGTTTAGTTCGAAGAGCTTACAATCTATCGAGTGAATCCTCCTTAAAGAATGAGATAGACCATGTTAGAAGTGTTTTGTCAATGAATGGTTATCCTAGAAGTATTGTGGATAAAGTGAAAAATGAGCTAAAGAAGAAAAAGAAGCAGGTTGACACAACTACCCTCAATGAAGATCCAGTAGCAACAGCAATTATTCCATATGTTTCAACAATGAGTGAGAGAATAAGAAAGATACTCTGGGATTATGGAATAAGGACTTCTTTCAAAACCAAAACCACTTTGTCAAATCTTCTCACAAAAGTAAAAGATCCTACTTCAAATGAGAACAAAGTAGGAGCTGTGTACAAAATCATGTGTGAATGTGGAGATTTCTATATAGGTGAATCAGGAAGAGCGCTAGGCATTAGAATTAAAGAACACAAATCAGCCTGTGAACATGGATATTTCACCAAATCACCACTGGCAGAACATGTATGGCAAGAAGGGAGTCATGTGATTCTTTGGAATCAAGTAAAACTTTTGGATTTTTCGCAAGGCATGGTTGAGAGAAGAGTAAAAGAAGCCATCTACATAAATATGTCACCCAACAACTTAACCATGAATAGGGACTCTGGAATGGAGCTTTCCCCTTTAGTATTGAGAGCAGCTAGAGGCCACTCACATAAATAAACAAGAATAACCTTAGGCAATATATTGCATTTTGTCAAGCTTCACCCTTAGGCTAATTATAGCATTTTTGTTTTTTGATTTTTATAAATCAGCCCTGATGATGGCAGAAGCAGTCTGCTGAAACATGTTGGCATTAAAAATGAATTGTTTGGTATAAAAAATCAAATTGGTATAACATGAACTATAACCAGCAAGAAAAAACTTTAAAACAGTATAATAGCAGTTGACAATTAATTTTAGCAAACAAAGGCAAAATTACTCTCTTGCCTGAGTAATGGTAACTCCTGAAGTATAAAACTTAAGCCATTCTGACTACCTCAATTACCAGTAATGCTTGAATAACCTCTCAGCTGCAAAAAAGGCCAGTGTTATTTTCATAATTTTAGCCAACAAATATAGAATTTCTACTTAACTAAATTTCCTGAGCATTGGTAACATCTGTGTTAGGTTGCGGAATGGCTAATACCCAAACCAAGATACTCTTTCCCAACCAAGTTGCAGGGCGAGCTGATGCTACTCTCATTAACTGGGGCGTAACTCCCAACCACTGGTGTCACCTTCTGAGTCAGTTCTTTATTGAATAAATAACTAAAATGTTTAATTATGAATTATAAAGAACATATGCCAAAGGCACCGAGAGCACTAAGTGAAATAGGACTGTAGTCCTTACAAGTAAAAGATGAAACCAAAAATAGACAGTTTAAATATGATATAAGTAATATCGGTGATATAAAAACTGGTTGACTACCTTGGATGAGTTCTTTGGCTGTAAAACAAGGGTGAGACAATAGATGACTAAGAATGACAAGCGAGAACTGAAAACTTGAACTATGACAACTGTTTATAATATGTTAGGGGATATGGTGATGAATAGTTCGAGGTAATGAAGGGCGATATAAATAGCTCGAAGTCATGAAGAGCGATAATTGACGACGAGAACGCTGACGAAGACATCGACGAGGAAACTGAAGGCAGAAAAGAAATAAAGATAGGGAAAGGAAATAAAGTAAGTGAAATAACATGAAATAAATAAAGTATACAAATCAAAGAAGAGGCGCTCAGGACATCAATAGCATCGTCTGCATGACTTGAAAGTGACAGAAGAGGACGACTGTTCAAACAGCTTTCTATCTGACACAAAACAGTAGAAAATTCTTCAAAATTAAGAATTTGTTGACCTATGATGCGACGAAGGTGCAATTTAGCTGACTTCACTGCAGCCTCCCATAGTCCTCCAAAATGTGGTGCTCTTTCAGGAGAGAAGTTCCACTTGATTCGATGGTTCAGTAAATATTGGTGAACCGAATCTTTAGTAGGTTTCGAGGACAACTCCTGATAAAATTTCTGGAGATCATTGTGAGCACCTTTGAAATTGGACCCATTTTCACTAAATATTTCCTGTGGAAGACCACGTCTAGCAATGAAACGTTTGAACGCTGCAAGAAAAGCCTCCGTAGACAGATCTGACACACATTCCAGATGAGTAGCCTTTGTGCTAAAGCAAACAAATATACACAAATAAGCTTTAATAATAACAGGTTTCCTAGTGTGACCCTTCTTCAATGAGAAAGGCCCAGCAAAGTCTGATCCAGTTATTGTGAATGGAGGACTTGGAATCACTCTGGCCTTAGGAAGTTGACCCATTTGCTGTTTTTGAGCCTTGGCTGTTGAACGCCTGCAAGTGACACATCTCCGGCAAATGTCTCGTACCAGTCGTCTGACTCCTATGATGTGGATTCTTGAACCTACAGAACTGATAAGGAGAGAAGGACCACAATGACACAAAGAAACATGTAAGTTAGAAACTAATAAACCGGTCAGTATATCATTGTTAGGAAGAATGATAGGATGTTTTTGATCGAACGACAGAGATGAATTTGAGAGACGACCGCCTACTCTCAGCAGGTAATCTTTGTCAATGAATGGATTAAGAGATATAAGACGTGAATTTGCTTTGATCGGTTTGTCATGACAGAGTTGCAAAAGCTCATCATGGAAATGACGGTTTTGGGCTAAAGAAAATAAGTGTGCTTCTGAAGAATTCAGCTCTGAAACTGACAATCTTGAATGCATGTTGATTGATTTGTGAAGTCTTTTGAGCTTCAAGTTGGAGATGAATCGGTGAATCCAAGCATTAACTCGTAATAACCGATTATAATTGCTAAACCTTCCTTCAATCCAATGTACAGGATTCAAAGTGACAGTGCAAACAGTTTTAAGCTCTGAAGTACATGCTACAGGAGGTGACATTGGTTGAGAAGGCCAATCAATGGGATCTGAATGAAGCCATTTTGGACCGTTCCACCAGAGATCATGGGTCAATAACTCTTGTGGAAGAAGACCTCTAGAAGCACAATCAGCTGGATTAGAAGTTGTGGGAACATGATGCCAAACACTAGAAGGAAACAAAGTTAAAATGTTAGAAATTCTATTTCCCACAAACGTTTTAAAGCAACGGAGACTACCATCCAACCAGTGCAAAACTATGGTGCTATCACACCAAGCAAATACAGAATCTAAGCTAATTCCCATAGCAAGTCTGACAGAATTAAGTAGCTTAGCCAACAAGTGAGCACCACAAAGTTCTAACCTGGGTATAGACAGCTTCTTTAGTGGTGCAACCTTAGTCTTTGCAGTTACTAATACTACAGTGGGCGGTCCATTTGAATACGTTGCACGAACGTAAACAACAGCAGAGTAAGCAGCTTCAGAAGCATCGCAAAAACCATGAAGTTCGACTGATTCCTTGACAGATAAAGTTCTGAAGTAGCACCTATTAAAGGGTTTGTCTTTCAACAAAGGAAGTTGCGCTTTCCATTGTTGATGATGCTCCTGGAGATCTGATGGAATTTCCTCGTCCCAGCCAAGTTTGAGCTCCCATAAACGCTGAAAGAGAATTTTCATGACAACAATCGCAGGAGCCATCCACCCAAGTATATCAAAGGTGCGTGCAATGTCACTAATAACCTCTCTCTTTGTGGAGCTATGGGAATTAATTATTCCAACACTTACATACAGTGTGTCAGCAGTGGAATCCCAAGCCATACCTAGAGCCTTAGCATGCTGCACTGTAGTATTGTCTGACAGAGTTTTGACTGGAGTAGGCTCATGCAGGGATGGATCAATAGCATCCAAAACTTCTTTAGAACTGCTTCTCCACTTGCGGAGATCAAATCCACCTTTACCAAGGAGTTCACGAAGTTGCGAGTATAGATCTATAGCTTCTTCAGGAGTGTTTGCACCTGCCAAACAGTCATCTACATACATAGAAGAGAAAACATGTGGTTTAGCTAGTGGAAATGAATCACCAAAATCATGAGCAGTTTGTTGAAGTGATTGGATTGCTACGAATGGAGATGAGGCGACACCAAATGTCACTCTAGTCATTTGATAATCCTTCACTTCAGACACGGTGTCTGGTCTCCAAAGAAAGCGATGAAAGTTTTGATCTGCTTCACAGAGCTCTACAGCACGATACATTTTGCTTATATCGGAGGAAACAGCCACTGGATAGGTCCTAAATCTTATGAGAATATCACATATATTGGGATACAATGTGGGACCTACTATGAGAGTGTCATTGAAAGAAGAACCAGAAGTGGTCTTAGCACTGGCATCAAAAACTACTCTGAGCTTTGTGGTAGAACTACTTTCCTTCACAACACCATGCATTGGCATGTAATAGGATTCTTCGGAAGAGAGTTGAAGAGCTGGAAAAGGAACTAACTTAGCATGGCCAAGATCCAAATACTCTTGAACAACTTGCTGAAAGGCTTCCCAGTTACCTCTCCTGATGAGAGACTTCTCATTGGAAAAAAACCGTTGCAATGCCTGAGCTCTAGAGTTTCCGAGTTTTGGAGCATCTGGCTTTCTGGGAAGAGTCACTTTGTATCGACCTACAGAAAATACATGAGTAGTATTGTAATGGTCAATAGAGATACTTTCTTCATGGGTAAGTGAATGGGAGTTTTCTGAGACTTCTTCAATTTCCCAGAAGCGTTGCAGAAGAGCATCTGTGTTTGGACTCGGAATGACATGAAATGCTGAGCTTGAAGTAAAGTCTCGCAATGAATCATTTCGATTGTAGCGACCAAGAATTGCCCAGCCAAAGACAGTATCCTTGGCAACAGGTTGGTCTTGTTGACCCTTTCTTATACCTAGAAGTACCAAATCTTGGTATATATTACAACCTAGCAACAAATCTACTTTGCCAGATTGAAAGAACAATGGATCTGCCAAGTCAAGATTCTTCAAATGAGGTAAGTTTCTGAGGTGAGTTGCATCAACTGATGGCAAATCACATGTTACTTTAGAGACCACTGCAGCTTCGAAATTTAGTTTAAATTGTTTAGAGTTTTTGTGAACAATAGTTAAGTTAACTATATGTGATACAGATCCCACGTGTGCTCCCATGACTCCTGATATAGAGATGCTGTGATAAGATTTCGGCAGTTGAAGTTGTTTCACTATTCGTTGAGACACCAGAGAAAGTCCTGCTCCAGAGTCTAGAAGGGCTCTAACCACAATTTGCTTGCCAGATGGGCCTTTTAGAATGACTTGACTGGTCATGGACAATGAAGATTGGATCTCTCCTTGAGGTTTGATGTGCTCAATTGGAACTTCAGTAGAATTAACAATTGTGTTGGTTTCAACATTGTTATTGCTTGTTTGTTCTCTATGTAACATTGTATGGTGAGATTTAGAACATTTTTTACAACAACCAGTATTCTTGCATTCTTTTAAGGAATGTCCATAATGTAAACAGTTAAAACAGGCCTTTGAGGAGTGAGCTTGTGTCTTTCTGTTTTCAACACTCATTGATTTAAAAGTTGGACATAAATACAGAGGATGAGAATTTCCTTTGCATACAGAGCAATGAGAACTTGAGTTGGCAGGTTGTGAGGCATTTACAGAAGCTTTATGTTTTTTAACCTGGTTACACTCAGATTTAACCTCAAGCTTAGAAACTGAAATGGTTGTCATTGGGGTAGTTTGCATTTTGTTTTTTAGAAATGCCAAGAAAACTGCAACATCTGGTACCTTCTTATAATCTTTACTGTAAGTAAGCCAAGACTCCTGAAGTTTCTTATTTAATTTGGTTGTAAGAACAAATGTTAGAAACGCCCCTAAGTCATATTGTTTAGCATCTTTCAGGCAACTTATATTATGATCTATAGTATCTATGAACATACACAATTCATCATGGGTACCTTGCTTGATAGAAGAGGATTCTATCAAAGATGGGCATAAGTTTGATGTACCAATCTTTTTTGATCATATCTCTCAACCAGCATTTGAACCAAATCATCATACTGAGTTTCAGATGAAGTTGCTCGATGAAGAAGAGGTATGACTTTAGAATCTTTTATTGCTTCTCTTAAGTAGGTGAGTTTGCTTGCCTTATCCAAGTTTGAATTTGAGTGCACAGCAGAATCAAATCTCTCCCAGAATGCTGCCCAATTCAATGGATCTCCCTGAAAGGTAGGAAGTGTCAGCTTGGGTAGTTTCACATGAGACTGAGTAGAACTGGACGCACTTGAAGCATCCAAATCCAGAGTAGTAGTCTATTTATCTATAGAACATATATTTAAAATCCGAGGTTCAAGGTCTAAAACCAACCGTCTAATGATATGAGTTAAAGGAATAGTAGAATCCCTCAGGATATTCTCCACTGCTTCATATCGTTCCTGAAGTTTGGAAATCACTGACTGAAATGATTTCTCAGGTTGATCATTCATTTGACGTTCTAGTGAATCCAGTTTGGCCAAAATTTGAATTGAATTTGAATGGACCTTGAAAACAGCAATCAACTGGTGAACTACACTAAGAGCTTTCTCCACGGACTCTTCGTGCTGTTCCAAATTGTCAGATTCTTCGTCGTAGTTGACGTCATTGGCGAAAGTTTCAAGTAGCTCGTCGTGCAATTTCCTATAGGAAGCATCGGCAGAGCGGTGTAGTATCAAGTTTAAGCTATTTTAATTGACTACCTCAATTACCATTAACTCTTGACAACAAGCTCTCACCTACAAAACAAAAGACCATTATTTTAGCAAACCAATACAAAATTACTTTGTTACCTCCTTTTATTGAGTAGTGGTAACTTCTGTAATATCAAATTCAAGCCATTCTGAATATCTGAATTTACTAGTCACTCTTGACAACAAGCTCTCAGCTACAAAAAAGAAAGGCCAGATTTATTATTATAATTTTAGCTAATAAATATTGAAGTACTACTCACGTCAGCTTCCCAAGTAGTTGTGACTTCCTTAGCATTAACATTAAGGTATTCTGACTACAGGTGGATCTTGATAGTCCCTCTCGTGAGACTAGGCTTTTGACAACCAACAATTAGTTCAATCATTTTGTCAAAAATATTGAATCAACCTTGAACAAATTGCAACAAAAGCAAACTCAACTGATTATGTTTCATTATTATGTTCTCTATAACATGTGGCAAAAAGACACACAGCCAGTGTCCTCTAGCTTTTTTCTCCTAATGTCATGATTAATGTTATTTTTCCTGGTATTTAGCGACTTTGAAAAATGCTTCTATTCTCAAGTCATTATTGAGGACACTAAGCCTTGACCTTGTGGAATCTTGTTGTAATAAATTGGAACAAGTGGGGTAGGAATACTATAGGGAGCAGAGGGGGGGGGGGGGGGGGGGGGGTGTGACTGAAGCTATCCAACTTAGAAGTAGTGGGAGCTTAGCCCACTCAATTTTCTGTTGTCAGTAGTAAGTACCAATGAAAAGTGACAATGAGAAATGTATGCAGCTAAAAAAATTGTGAATTTGCCTTGGGAATAGTTAAATAGCACAAATAGCATTAAAACATCTTAGTACGTACAAATACAAAATATTTAGTGGACTTGATGAATACTCATAATGGCTCATGAAGGATGACTCTTTGAAAATCATTTTTTGTTTCTACCACTTCACTTAAATAAAAATATTCTCAAAGAACAAAGCATTTAGTGTTTTATTATATTTGTACGCATAGTAGATATAATCAGCAGTGATCTCACCCCCCCCCCCCATATTATTATTATGTTCCTACCCCTTTGATTGAGACATGGTATCTGCTTCTAGTAAAATTGACACTGCAAGTCTGATTGTAGATTGTATAAGCAGCATTCAGGTCACGCACATGTAAAATGCTTATTCCAGTGGTTTTTCACTTGAAGAATCATTGTACTTTCTTTTTCTTTCCAAGTTATTAGCTAGTTTGATTCCACAGTAAAAGCAATTTGTTCTGAATCAAAAGTTCTCCTCAGAGAACTGAAGCACAGCTATGCCTTTACTTGTATTTTGTGTTAAATTATCTTGGTTAATCTTTTGCAGTTTGAAAGCGGTGACTGCGTTTGCAGTGACACTCCTGATGCACTGCTGAAAAAAGGACCAAGAATTGTTTCTCTGTTGGGACCAGTCAGATTCCTCAAGAGTAACCCTCACTTCTCCTTAAGTCTAATATAGCTGTAATATCTCGGCATGCTGTTTTCTTCTAGCAATATAAAGCGGATCTAAGAGAAATGGTGTATAAAAATGGTGCAAGAATCCAAGCAAAGACAGTTTGAAGAACTGTGATGAAAATGCCTGGTATTGAACAGGTGCAACAGTGGTGCTGAACTGGATCAAAGAAACACAAAAATGCCACTAACAATGACCAGAAATAAAATATAAAATACCAACCTCCATGCTGTAAGGTGGAACTATTATGATAAACTTACCTGTATTTTCTCTACCAAGGACTAAATGACTCGTGCAGGATAGATATCTGCTGCTAGTATAGCATGTAGCTACACCATGCATCAGGTGCTAACTGGTTGTTAGCTAAATACACATCTTTTTTCCCCATAACTTCTTTACTGTTGGTCTCTGACTACTAATTTTAGTATCAAGTGTTGGCCTATTTAAGAATTATCTGATGGTATATTAAATTTTGATGTAAGAGGTACTAAACTAAATGCCAAAAATCACAAACTGTTAATTAAGAATTCAGTGATTTATAAATTGTAGTGATTTTCACCATGTTTCCCCAGGATGATTCCTTAAAACTTTTTTGCTGTTATAGAGGGCATTATAAAGAAACATAATCAGCTGAGTTTGCTTTTGTTGCAATTTGTTCAAGGTTGACTTATCATAATGACTGTACTAAATCGTCACTTTGCAGCACCCCGAAAATGGCGAATTCAAAATTATGTATGGTAAAGGGTTTTCATTGCCATAGTACCGGTCGCTGCAACTTTTTGTGACTTGAAAAACAAGCATTTTTGCAGGAATTCTCTCACAGTTTGGAGCGTTTAAAGTAACACTTGCTACAATCCATACATTAATACTTATTACATGAGTCAGAGTGTGATATGGAGAAATATTATTTCAAGAACAGGCTAATTAATATTCATGAGCCAGAGAGAGTGAAAATAAAGCCTGAGAGTGAAATATCTAGTCATATCACTCTGACAGAGTGTTATAAGTGGTTTATTCCACACTAGATACCATTACTACTGTAGTTAGTACTAGACAACTGGTAACTCACTGTGTAAAGTTGGTGCCGCGTGTAAAGTTGGTTGTAGGGGCTACCCACGCCCCAGCAGATATTATAGCAGCTGCTATAACACTTTCAGAGTACTCTACACAAGAGGAAGGTATCTGTAAAAAAAACTGAAAAGTGACTAGCATGGCCATTTGGCCGGTTGCTGTAACTACAAGGGGGTAATGAGCTTGCAAGTACAGCCTGAAATAACAACCATGAAATATCTGAAACTTCTTGAGTTATTTCAAACGTCATGTACCTAAAGATATTATCATTGTGAAGATATCTAGGGTATATATAAACTGTTAAAAATGGGATGTTTGGATAACTTAGCTTTGGTGTTAAATAGGAGGCACTGCCTGGACACCCCATATTAAAGCTCTATATTGTGTCCATAGTTAGTCATTACTAAAAGATATTTGATATAAAGAAACTAGAGGATATTATCTATTACAATATAGCTATGTTCACTTGGTATAATATGCATTGGTGTGAAATTAAAAGGGCTCAAAGTTAGGTGTCCAGCTAGTGCCTCCTGGTAAACACATCACAAGGTGTTATTTCTGCATCCCGTTTTAACAATGTATATACACATACATTGAACATACACGATTTTCAGTTTTCCACCCCTAACAGTATCTCTCTCGCTTTGCTCACTTGATAACAAGTAACCCTGATTCTCAATTTGACTGTAATGTATAGTGTTTTGCTCGCCAATAATTTATTTATAACCCTAGCTTCAATTTGTACACCCCTCACAGACCAAAACCATTGTATTACAATCCTTACTCTGTAATTATTGCAACTTCAATACTTAATATCCAGAAGACTCATTACTTTCTTTACATGTGTATCTTACTCAAATTTCCTCTTGTTTTCATTATAAGTTATTCCTGTGCAATTATTTAAAAATAACAAGTCACCATCTACTCTTTATCTTATATTGTTCGACTGCTACTTACTTTAACTCTAGTAATATTTCTATTTTCATTCTGGTATTTATAAATGAACAGTTTAATTAGATAGAATGATTTCAGTCTATAATTTTTTTTATTCTCATACAATAACTTGAAATTGTGCATATCATTTTAAAAACAAACACAAGTAATTATAACTAATTTATTATAAAAATGAATAAAGTTATTGCTAGCTAGCTGTGATATGAATAATCATCTTCAGCATACTGACAGACGTTGTAATAGAGGCAGTGATCCAGATGCTATTTTACATGGCAATGTGACAGTTTATTTGCTGTCAGAGTCCTCAATACATGAAAGGACTTTTATTTGGTGTCTACTTCTTCATCAAAGCAATAATTGAGTTGTTCTCATTATGTTTTCTTTATTTTCCTATATTTGCTTGGGACCTCATTCATTTTGGTTGCGAGTTAGACTTATGTATTTTTCACTTTGTAATTGGCTTAGTTTCTTTGATTGTAATGGATAGGAAAATAAAGAAAACATAATGCTCAGGGGATGCAATAAGCTTAAAGATTATAGCTTAGGGGGACGCAATAACCCAATGCAATAGCTCTGGGCTTCCCATTTACTGCGGAATATTGCGGGCACACGATACTTCCCAATTCAATACATTTTCTACACAAAGGCACTCAATAGACCAATTCAGTACACAGTATATATATATATATATTATATATACATATATATATATATGTTTGCTTTGGATAACATTGTGACTGAACTTAAGTAATAGTTATAATTCAAAACTGAGGTTTGTAAGCGATTTACAAATCCTGAGACACGTGGGCGAAGCCCGAGTGGCGTGGGTTTGTGAATCGCAATAAAAACCAATTTTATTGGTTTATAACTACTTTATAGCCCGTTAATAGCAAAAAGTTTTATTAATAACTATATCTGGCCATTTTCCCATTGCTTTTTAGTGGTTGCTAAGAACTATGTTAACTTTTTCCCTCTAATACATTTTCGTACGGGAATACCGAGGACTGTATCAGATTTATAGTACTGGACGACAAGCGCGGTCGCTCAGGTAACAGGCTATAATTTATGTTTAATTTATCCTGATAGCTAACACTATAGATTTAAGCTTTCAATATGCTTCATGAGGGTCTTCATATTTCCTTTTACACGCTCCCGTCTCGAGACTAGTGTTGTTATAGTTAACTAAAACTAAGCCTTGGGGAACATGAACTAAACCAAAAAAATAGCTAAACATTTTAGAAGACAGTAAATTTGATTAAACAAAACTTCCAATAGAGTGGATGACAAAAACTAAGAATAATCAATTTTCACTGTAACAAATTCACCTTGAATCATGGCATTAGCTACTAAATGAAGATATAAATTGCCATCAAGCAAACATTTTCTAAACTATATAAATACAATATGCATTATTTATATACATAAGATTTCGTAGAAATTTTTTGAAGTTCTTTGGAAAAATACATGAACTACTTTCTTTAAGGAGTCTCATTATTGAAGAATTTGAACAACACAAATTAACCCTAACTTAGTACTCACTAAATCTGTTACATTTGTAGTGTCTTGATGGGAGAGTCTACAAAAGAATGTTTTTTTGTTTAGAAATTCCTGACTTTTCTCAGTTCTTGTTAATCATTACTAAAAGTATCTTCAAAAATTATTTTACTTTTTTCCCCGTAATTCTCCATTAATTATTAGTTAGTTTTTATATTTCTCAATATTTTTGCTATAAACTGATGGGATGGCAGAAGACTCCAAAATGTACTCAAATAGTGCAAAAATTGCTACATATATTAAATATTATATTTAACAATTTCTTCCTCAGCCTTCTATTACTCATTAGATGTATTCTCTCTCATTCACATGCTTTAGTAAAACCATACAGAATTAAAAATATTTGGTCACCACTGGGAATGGAAGCCAGAACCACTTGGCTAACCACAAGAGTTCTTCCAGGACAACCAGCTGGCAAACAAACATTTCAATTCTATATTTATACTGTTAAGGGGTACTGCTACACTCTCAACAGACCAACCAAAATTCTCTTTTCTCAAAGATTCTTTTTATCCATTCAATTTTCTTTTACTCCACTAATAGTATGGAGTTGGGGTGAGTCGATGCAGTTTCAATCAGATATGGTAAGAATTGCTGTAGTAGCTTGGTCTGGTGAGAGAAAGAGATGGGACCATACACCTACTGGAAGGACAAAGCCTTGACTACCATTGTTCTAGCAATGGATGGATCCTCTTCTCTACCTGATAAGACAAGTTCATACACCTACTCGCAAGCCAGCCTGACAGCTAGTGGCAGCCATGGAAGTGTGGAGTGGAAACTGTTTTCCAAACTGGAGACTGTGACAGAAAAGCTCAAAACAATCTCAGTTTCAAAAAGAAATTGTTTACATGTTACCGTAAATTGGGAATGCAGAAAATTTGCTCAAGATATATGTAAGTATTTAGAAATGGAAAATTAGCAAAACAGTCACAAGTGAAGAAACTTGAACTCAAGATGCTATGCTTATTAGTCACTCTATCTCAGGATAATCACGAAAGAATTGGGTAGTAGACTCTGGGGCCTCCTGTCACATGTGCAATGACTGGAGTTTGTTTCTAACTATAACAAGAGATTGTACAAACATTTCCTCGTATAATTTTACTTTCATTAGCTATTTACCTCAATGAGGTGTTAACTAAGCACCTCATTTTTTACAGTGTTTATGATGCATTCATAAACCTAGCTTGAATATGTACACCCCTGATAGACAAAAAACATTGTATTAAAATACCTATTCCAGTGAATATTGTAATTTCAATACATAATAACCAGAAGCTCAATTCCTTTTTTACATGTGTATATTATACAAATGTCTGCTAGTTTTTATCTGCTAGTTTTTATCTAAGTTATGGCTACTGCCTGTGAAATCATTAAAATCACATGTCACCATCTAACCTGTATCTCATATTGCTTGACTGCTACCTACTTTAACTCTTTTATTATTGCTATTTTCATTCTGGTATTTATAAATGAACAGTTTAAGCATTTTTGGTATAATGTTTTTATTCTCTTACAATAACTAGTTAAATTGTGCATATTATTTTAAAAACACTCGTACATAATAGTCTATTATATAAAAATCAATAGAGTTATTGCTAGCTAGCTGTGATATTATATGAATAGTAATCTTCTGCATATTGATAGACGTTGCAAATATCATCTCTCTTACGATATTTGTACTTTCTAGTCACTGCAACCATTACAATCAAAGAGACTAAGCCCATTACAAAGTGAAAAATACATAAGTCTAACTCGCAACCAAAATGAATGAGGTCCCAAGCAAATATAGAAAAATGAAGAAATAATAATGAAAACAACTCAATTATTGCTTTGATGAAGAAGTAGACACCAAATAAAAGTCCTTTCATGTACTGAGGACTCTGACAGCAAATAAACTGCCACATTCCTATGTAAAATAGCATCTGGCTCACCGCAGACAAGAGTAGTTGCAAAGGTGGCAGAAACATTTCGGGTATGCTTACCAGCTGTAATCCACGTATACTACTATTGTTAACTCCAACACAATGACTGTTGAATGAGTAACTCTCATTATCCTTTGAAATGAAGCCACATAGAATGTAAATCAAGAAAAAAAAATGCTCATAATCAGCAAGCTCATTCCCATTCTCTTGAAAATGCTGGGAATGTAACGAGAAAAATAGGGCTTTACAAGGAACAAAAAGAATGGAATGCTAACAATAACTGTTAATGACAACAGAATTCCATTTTGAAGAAAGACTCTCTCAAAGATGCTGTGACTTTGTTTGCGATAGTTAGATAACACTATTGTGCTATACAAATCCAAACTAAAGAAAGGAGATACTATAACTAAAACTTTGCTAATGTATATGAAAACTATAAACTATGCAAAGATTCTTTTTATCCATTCAATTTTCTTTTACTCCACTAATAGTATGGAGTTGAGGTGAGTCAATGTAGTTTCAATCAGATATGGAAAGAATTGCTGTAGTAGCTTGGTCTGGTGAGGGGAAGAGATGGGACCATACACACTGGAAGGACAAAGCCTTGACTACCATTGTTCTAGCATTAGATCTTGTCCTATCAGGTATACCTGATAGGACAAGGTCATATACCTACTCGTAAGCCAGCCTGACAGCTAGTGGCAGCCATGGAAGTGTGGAGTGGAAACTGTTTTCCAAACTGGAGACTGTCCCCTTTATATGTTTTCTTGATGAACCACTGAATTTTATTAGTCAATGGGTGACTCACTGCCTCTCAAGATCTTATTGAGGTTGGATCAGTTGCTGGGTCATTAAATCCCAGCCTGCTTCCTAAGTTGTCTAAGATACCTATAATAACAGGATAATTGGTTGATGTCGGTGCCAAAGCAATGGACTGCAATGACAACTATAAGCCAATTAATTATAATCTAACAGATTATTGGAAATTATTTTTAATAAAATAACTAGCTGTGTGGGTTTGTTTTCGACCCAGACAGAAAAGCTCAAAACAATCTCAGTTTCAAAAAGAAATTGTTTACATGTTACCGTAAATTGGGAATGCAGAAATTTGCTCAAGATATATGTAAGTATTTAGAAATGGAAAATTAGCAAAACAGTCATAAGTGAAGAAACCTGAACTCAAGATTCTATGCGTATTAGTCACTCTATCTCAGGATAATCACGAAAGAATTGGGTAGTATAGACTCTGGCGGTCTCCTGTCACATGAGCAATGACTGGAGTTTGTTTCCAACTATAACAATTGATTGTACAAACATTTCCTCGTATAATTTTTTGTTTCATTAGCTATTTACCTCGATGAAGTTTTAACTAAGCACCTCATTTCTTACAGTATATATGATGTATTCATAAACCTAGCTTGAATTTGTACAGCCCTGATAGACCAAAAACATTGTATTAAAATACCTACTCCAGTAAATATTGCAATTTCAGTACATAATAACCAGAAGCTCAATTACTTTTATACAGTTGTATATTATTCAAATGTCTGCTAGTTTTTATGTGCTAGTTTTTATCTAAGTTATGGCTACTGCCTGTGCAATCATTAAAATAACATGTCACCATCTAACCTGTATCTCATATTGCTTGACTGCTACCTACTTTAATTCTTGTATTATTGCTATTTTCATTCTGGTATTTATAAATGAACAGTTTAAGCATCTTTTGTATAATATTTTTATTCTCTTACAAGAACTAGTAAAATTGTGCATATTATGTTAAAAACACTCATAGCTACATAATAGCCTATTATATAAAAATCAATAGAGTTATTGCTAGCTAGCTGTGATATGAATAGTAATCTTCTGCATATTGATAGACGTTGCAAATATCATCTCTCTTACGATACTTGTACTTTCTAGTCACTGCAACCATTACAATCAAAGAGACTATGCCAATTACAAAGTGAAAAATACATACATCCAACTCACAACCAAAATGAATGTGGTCCCAAGCAAATATAGAAAAGTGAAGAAAACATAATGAAAACAACTCAATTATTGCTTTGATGAAGAAGTAGACACCAAATAAAAGTCCTTTCATGTATTGAGGACTCTGACAGCAAATAAACTGCCACACTGCTATGTAAAATAGCATCTGGCTCACTGCAGACAAGAGTAGTTGCAAAGACTGCAGAAACATTTCTGGCATGCTTACAAGCTGTAATCCATGTATACTACTATTGTTAACTCCAACACAATGACTGTTGAATGAGTAACTCTCATTATCCTTTGAAATGAAGCCACATAGAATGTAAATCAAGAAAAAAATGCTCATAATCAGCAAGCTCATTCCCATTCTCTTGAAAATGCTGGGAATGTAACGAGAAAAATAGGGCTTTACAAGGAACAAAAAGAATGGAATGCTAACAATAACTGTTAGTGATAACAGAATTCCATTGTGGAAAAAAACTCTATCGAAGATGCTGTGACTTTGTTTGTGATAGTTAGATAACACTATTGTGCTATACAAATCCAAACTAAAGAAAGGAGATACTATGACTAAAACTTTGCTAATGTTTATGAAAACTTTTACATCTTCCACTTGCTCTGTAGTAAATGGTCCGCCATACCTTTGCTTGCCGTAGTCTATTCTAGACGGACGTTCATCCTCGCAGTATGTAAATGCACTCCTCCTCACTGGCTTCTTGTGATGATAAGCATATTTGATGATGGCATACACTTGATAATATGGATTAACTTTCAAGCTGTTTGATTTAAAACTGGATGAATATTTATCAGTTAATAATAATACTGCCACTGAAACTATCACTGATAAGCTTATACAAACTTCATACACAACTGCATTGGACACACTTATGTGCACAATATGTCTGTTAGCATCCAATTCTATCTTATCATCAGGGATACTTTTAAACACTTTCACCAGTATATTAGCAACCTGCTCTACTAAGAAAAAAATATGAATGTAAGCATCTGAAATTGTAGTAGGCATATCTTGAAGTTGGTCAATTCCGAACTGAATAATGTTGGTGACAAAAAATACCCTTCCCAAATAGTAGCAGGCTAAAGAAAGTACAAGCAGAAATAAAGACAGATAGTACTTATAATCTATACTATCCACAATTACTGCCATCAAGATCCAAGCTATAAGAGTAAGAAACTCAAATGTAATCATACAATATGTGCTTATTTTCAAAACTTTATAACTTCCATACTTAACATCAGCAAGTAGTCCAGCCAATGGAGAAAAAAATGAGAGAAGAGCTTCCACAATTGCAGTTGTAATGGCACTTCTAGAATCCATAAGCAGTGACACAGCTGGTTGCTCGAGAAATAAGTAGTACAAGAGACTATTTGCAAAATGCCACATCAGTATTACCTGAGCTGTAGTTGTAAAGTAACATAGAGAACATAGTCTCTTGTGAACAGCCATTATTCTATTCATAATTGCATTGTAACAAAGTTTAGCTGTTATATGTACACATATTATGACTTGTTATTTTCAAACTTCAGTTTCAAAACATAACGACGTAAAGTTAGATAAACATTGCTGGTAGCAGTTTACTTAAATGTATACCAAAAGTGTTATTAAGGAAATCAGCAAAGAATCATGACTATTGCATTTTTAAAGCTGTTATAGCTTAAATAACAAAAGAATTGTACAAACGCTTCCTCATATATCCTTAATTTCATTGTGCATGTAAAGTGAATGTCTTATTTATCAATTACTTCATACTTCACAAGCAATCATTATTGGACTGTATTGCTGTCTGTTCAAGTGTGTAACAATACATTTTCCCTAAGGTTTTATTAGAACTTTGTAAATATGCTTCTTCTTTTTTCGGTGACTGATACAAAAATAATTACTAAGACAGAACATTCTAAAAAATGATATGAATGTAAGTTTATTGTTGTTAAAGCTGTTCTTGTTGTTGGTTTTCAGCTTGTAACAACCAAAACTAAGGCAACTTACCGTAAGGGCTACAACTTGCTTGACAGTCTTCAAAAATAATCGTGAGAGTCAAAGCACTATAATTTTCATGCAGCAGAAGTATGAGAGCTATGCTATTCTTCTCATGAACTACTCTTTTTTACACTTTCGTCACAATTATACTTACACTTTAACTACATCCTTTACACAATCAATGCTGTCGGGATTCCCCCATCACGAAATGAACTGTATACAGTAGAAACTGCCAAGAGCAGAAGATTCTTTACAAAGGTGCATTAGAGCACTAAATGAACCATACCATGAAAAATGCTGCTGGTCCTTGAGATTCAACAGCTCCACCTATCTCACAGCTTAGCCTCAGCCCACAGTGAGTGCCAGATAAATTGCATGCTGATGCTTATAGAGTCCTCAATGGTCCAATAATTGAATAAAGAACACTTGTGATTAAATTTGATAAGTCTTCTGTGGGAAGCTTAAGGGTTTTTTTTTTTAAAGAATATGGCAGAGCTGCATTTCAGAGGTGAGCAGGGCTAATTTAGTAATTTCCTTGTGTACTATATTTTTATTTCTAGTTATAATAGCTGGACAGAATTATTGTACATGTGCTTTGTATACAATTAACAAATAATTCATATCTCGTGGCCAGTATAAAATTGTACATGTGATTATACAAATGATGGCTATACACACATGAGTGTTAACTATTGTATGCATGTGTTGCATCAGGTTGAAATCATTAATCCCAACATTCTTGCTGAAGAGTTACTAGCAAGACAGGTTACTTGTACTTGAACTAAAATGTCACAAAATTCTTAATAGTAACTAACAGTCTGTTATCTTACATGTACACAAAATAAAACCTATTTGCTTAACCAGGGCTTGACCTTGTAACTATATACACAAAGATAATGCAGTTTCCTCATAACATTGTGATATTTTAAGACATGAATATAAACAATGTATCAGTTATTGACAACTTTCTCAAAAAAATAACAGGAGGTGGAAAAAATAGTAAAAGGAGGAAGAGGCAACTATAAAATGTTCTTTTGTGGGTAAAGAATACATAAAAGTGAATTACTCTAAGAAACCGTATGATTTCTTATCGTGAGGATGATGTGTTCTTCTCTCAGCTTCTCCACTACACAATATATTACACTTTTAATTTACAAACAGTTTGCTCTACTACCTATTTCTTGAGCCTGCTTATGTATTAATGATGATGGATATAATCAGTAGTACTAAAGTGATATTAGTTGAAGCTACTCTTTCTAGTTTATCTATTGTGGCTGGCATTTTAGCAGATTTAAAGTTGGGCGTTATACAGTTTTAAGAATGAGTGCTCATTTCATGATAGTCTTTGAAATTGTAGCTCTCATATCTTGGATTCTGATGTCAGTTATAGTTACTACTGTAGATTATAAATTTTACATAACACTGACACTGATTGCAGTAGCATCAATTTTTTACTATCTGGAAAGAGTATTTTTTATTACAAATATTATTCAGTTTGGAACAGATCATCTTCGAGACATGCCTACTTCCAAGTCAGACTGTTATATTCATCTTGTACTATTTGTTGAAAATTTTGCTGAGTTATTGGTAAATGCGAGCAAATGTCTAGCTAGTGATAAAATTGAATTAAACACTCATTACAAGAAAGTACATATAAGTACTACCAATGCAGTTCTATTTGAAATTTGGTCAAGTTTAGCTGTGGAAAATGTTGCAATAATGTTGAAAGTTGCTTTATCAGAAAACATCAACATCTAATTTGGGAGATTCTTTTCTCATATCATATATATAAACAGTGGTTATAAGCTCACTAGTTTAGAAGTTTGTGGTAAGCAACAATCACTATTAGATTTGTTGTTATTTTGTAGTATACAACTATATCAAAAATATTATGCATTATTTATATACCTAAGATTTCTTAGAAATTTTTCGAAATTCTTTGGGAAAAATACACAAACTACTTTCTTTAAGGAGTCTCATTATTGAAGAATTTGAACAACACAAATTAACAAAACTAAGTCAATTCATAGTACTCATTAATCTGTTACATGGGCAGTGTCTTGACAGGAGAGTGTAAAAAAAAGTGTTGTTTGATTTAGAAATTCCAGACTTTTTTAGTTTTAGTTATTCATTACTTGTCCAGGTCAGTGCTGAACAAGGCTCAGACCCCTGAAGCAACGAACTTATTTATGCATGAACATATTGACATCATTCACGCAGGGACTTTCATGTAATTTTGTTTCATCAATTCCTCCTATTACTCCGTTACTGCTAAAATCTGCCAACAAGGTGATTGGAGTTACGCCCACTCATTACTATAAAGTATCTTCAAGGCTTATTTTTACTTCTTTTCCCTAATTTTCCCTCAATATTTTGTTAGTTATTTGTATTTCTCAATATATAGTTTCTTTAAGCTGATGGGATGACTGGTGACCCCAAAATGTGGTCAAATAGTGCATATATTGCTACATATATTGTATAATATATTTCACAATTTCTGTCTCAGCCTTCTTTTACTCATTAGATGTATTCTCTCTCTTTCACAGGCTTTTTTAAAATAATAATACAGAATTAAAAATATTTGGTCACCACCCCGAATCGAACCCAGGACCGCTTGCTTAATGCACAAGTTTTCTACAACTAAGCTATATGACTACCAGCCAGCAGACAAACACTCCAATTCCACATATTATATACTGAAGGGGTATACTTCTATGCTACAGTCCCATCTAAACAGACCAGTGAAAATTCTCTTTTCTCAAAGATTCTTTTTTATTCGTTGATTTTTTACTCCACTAGCTAATTAGTATGGAGCTGGGGTGAGCCGGTATAGTTGCACCCAGATATGGTAAGAATTGTTTAGTAGCTTGGTCTTGTGAGGGGAAGAAATGGGGCCTCGAAGGACTAAGCTTTGAGAGCATTGGATGGAACCTCATCTCTACCTGATTGGATCAGGTGGTGCACCTACTCACAAGCCTGCAGGACAGCTGGAGGCAGCCATGGAAAGTGGAGTGGAAACTGTTTTCAAAACTGGAGACTGTGATGGAGAAGCTCAAAAGAATCTCGATTCAAATAAGAAATTGTTTTTATGTAAATATTGTAAATTGGGATTGCAGAATATTTGCTCAAGATGGAATTAGCAAACAGTCACAAGTGAAGAACCTGAACTCAAGATGCTATGCTTACAATTCACTCCATCTCAGGAAAATCAGGAAAGAATTGGGTTGTAGACTCTGGGGCCTCCTGTCACATGAGCAATGACTGGAGTTTGTTTCTAGCTATAAAATAAAAGGGATTGCACAAACATTTCCTCTATTGGCTAATTAGGTAACATTAACTACAGTACTGTTACTATACTTTTGATATTTTAGCTTAGTTCATGCAAAACAGTATAATAGCAGTTGACCATTAATTTTAGCGAACAAAGGCAAAATTACTCTCTTGCCTGAGTAATGGTAACTTCTGAAGTATAAAACTTTAAGCCATTCTGACTACCTCAATTACCAGTATTGCTTGAATAACCCCTCAGCTACAAAAAAGGCCAGTGTTATTTTCCTAATTTTAGCCAACAAATATAGAATTTCTACTTAACTAAATTTCCTGAGCATCTGTAGTATCAATTTTAAGCTATTTTGACTACCTCAATTACCATTAACTCTTGACAACAAGCTCTCAGCTATCAAACAGACCATTATTTTAGCAAACCAATACAAAATTACTTTGTTACCTCCTTTTATTGAGTAGTGGTAACTTCTGTAATATCAAATTCAAGCCATTCTGACTATCTGAATTTACTAGTCACTCTTGACAACAAGCTCTCAGCTACAAAAAAGAAAGGCCAGATTTATTATTATAATTTTAGCTAATAAATATGGAAGTACTACTCACATCAGCTTCCCTAGTAGTGGTGGCTTCCTTAGCATTAACATTAAGGTATTCTGACTACCGGTGGATCTTGATAGTCCAGCTCGTGAGACTAGGCTTTTGACAACCAACAATTAGTGCAATCATTTTGTCAAAAACATTGAGTCAACCTTGAACAAATTGCAACAAAAGCAAACTCAACTGATATGTTTCATTATTATGTTCTCTATAACAGCAAAAGAGAGGAATCATCCTAGGGGAACATGGTGAAAATCAGAAAAATGTGTAAACCACTTAATTCTAACTTAACAGTTTGTGGTTTTTGGTATTTTTGGTCATATCTTTGTTTTGGTACTTCTTACATCAAAAGTTAATGATATATACTAAAGTTAGTAGTCAGAAACAAAGTCTGAATGAGTTACATTATTTTTCAATTAACAATTTCATAACAATCTCATCATCATCATGAGACATGTTCATGCAACCAGTTTCCTGCTGTTGTTGCCATAAATAGAAGTGCATTCGATGTTGCACTTCTTGCATGAGCATCTCAGAGTAGTACATTCAATCTGGCAACAACATCCTCAGCAAGTGTTGAGGAGCAAGAGGTAGAGATGCTTGGAGTAGCACAAACTCCTTTTCACACTCCTGCCATCCCCAGTCAGCTAGATGAAGTGCACCAGCAGATTCTTTCCATTCCCTAACTTGAAGGTACACATGAAGGCCATGATCCTTTGCTGCTACTGAGTTAGTGGCAAGGACTTCGGTTTTACATGAGATGTTCAGAAGCCACGATTTTACAGAATACTATTAATAACGTGACTTGATTTTGTTGCTTCTTTTTCAATTCAAACAGTTGCGGAGAGCGGTTTTTCAATATGGGATTAAAGCAAGCAGCATGTTCCATGAGTGAGCAAAGACCTTCAATTCAAATTCCGTGTTATGCAAAGTGACACAACTGACCATACCTACCCAAGAGTTACCTTAGTGGTTCGTCTAGTGGACAATGAATTTTCAAGTAAATGCTGTTGAGTAGGGTTTAGCGTATTAACTTACGCCAGTAACTCGAATAGAAATGGAGCTCCCATAAGTTTTTGAGTTTTAACTGCACCCGCAAAACATTAGCAGTTTACCGCTTATTGCTGATAGTCAGCAGTGTTCAATGAATTTATTAATAGAACACATAGAACGTCAGACAAATTATTAGTTTTGGCCGTGTGGCTTTCTTGTGTCTCTATGAAATCCGAACCCCCCTGTGAAAACTCCTGGCTACAGGCCTGAACCCATACAGTACTCACTAAATCTGTTACATTTGTAGTGTCATGATGAGAGAGTCTACATAAGAAGTGTTTTTTTTTTGTTTAGAAATTCCTGACTTTCTCAGTTTTAGTTATTCATTACTAAAAGCATCTTCAAGAATTATTTTACATTTTTTCCCCGTAATTCTCCATTAATTATTTAGTTAGTTTTTTTGTATTTCTCAATATTTTTGCTGTAAACTGATGGGATGGCAGAAGACTCCAAAATGTGCTCAAATAGTACAAAAATTGCTATATGTATTATATTTAACAATTTCTTCCTCAGCCTTCTATTACACATTTCTCTCTTTCACATGCTTTACTTAAACAATACAGAATTAAAAATATTTGGTCACCACTGGGAATTGAAGCCAGGAACACTTGGCTAACCACAAGAGTTCTGCCACCACAACCAGCTGGCAAACAAACATTTCAATTCTATATTTATACTGTTAAGGGGTACTGCTACACTCTCAGTAGACCAACCAAAATTCTCTTTTCTCAAAGATTATTTTTATCAATTCAATTTTATTTTACTCCTCCACTAATAGTATGGAGTTGAGGTGAGTCGATGTAGTATCAATCAGATATGGTAAGAATTGCTGTAGTAGCTTGGTCTGGTGAGGGGAAGAGATGGGACCATGCACCTACTGGAAGGACAAAGCCTTGACTACCATTGTTCTAGCATTGGATGGATCCTCTTCTCTACCTGATAGGACAAGGTTGCATACCTACTTGCAAGCCAGCCTGACAGCTAGTGGCAACCATGGAAGTGTGGAGTGGAAACTGTTTTCCAAATTGGAGACTGTGACAGAAAAGCTCAAAACAATCTCAGTTTCATAAAAAAATTGTTTACATGTTACCGTAAATTGGGAATGCAGAAAATTTGCTCAAGATATATGTAAGTATTTAGAAATGGAAAATTAGCGAACAGTCACAAGTGAAGAAACCTGAACTCAAGATTCTATGCGTATTAGTCACTCTATCTCTGGATAATCACGAAAGAATTGGGTAGTATAGACTCTGGGGGCCTCCTGTCACATGAGCAATGACTGGAGTTTGTTTCTAACTATAACAAGAGATTGCACAATCATTTCCTCGTATAATTTCAGTTTCATTAGCTATTTACCTCAATGAGGTGTTAACTAAGCACCTAATTTTTTACAGTATATATGATGTATTCATAAACCTAGCTTGAATATGTACACCCCTGATAGACCAAAAACATTGTATTAAAATATCTACTCCAGTGAATATTGCAATTTCAATACATAATTACCAGAAGCTCAATTACTTTCTTTACATGTGTATATTATGTCTGCTAGTTTTCATCTGCTAGTATTTATCTAAGTTATGGCTACTGCCTGTGCAATCATTAAAATAATGTGTCACCATCTAACCTGTATCTCATATTGCTTGACTGCTACATAGTTTAACTCTTGTATTATTGCTATTTTCATTCTGGTATATACAAATGAACAGTTTAAATGTTTTTAATATTTTTATTCTATTACAATATAACTAGTAAAATTGTGCATATTATTTTAAAATCACACACACACACACACACGATAATTATAACTAGTCTATAACATTAAAATCAATAGAGTTATTATTAGCTAGCTGTGATATGAATAGTAATCTTCAGCATATTGATAGACATTGCAAATATCATCTCTCTTACGATACTTGTACTTTCTAGTCACTGCAATCATTACAACCAAAGAGACTAAGCCAATTACAAAGTGAAAAATACATAAGTCTAACTCGCAACCAAAATGAATGAGGTTCTGAGCCAATATAGGAAAATGAAGAAAAAATAATGAAAAAACCTCAATTATTGCTTTGATGAAGAAGTAGACACCAAATAAAAGTCCTTTCATGTATTGAGGACTCTGACAGCAAATAAACTGCCACACTGCTATGTAAAATAGCATCTGGCTCACTGCAGACAAGAGTAGTTGCAAAGGTGGCAGAAACATTTCGGGTATGCTTACCAGCTGTAATCCATGTATATTACTATTGTTAACTCCAACGCAATGACTGTTGAATGAATAACTCTCATTATCCTTTGAAATGAAGCCACATAGAATGTAAATCAAGAACAAAATGCTCATAATCAGCAAGCTCATTCCCATTCTCTTGAAAATGCTGGGAATGTAACGAGACAAATAGGGCTTTACAAGGAACAAAAAGAATGGAATGCTAACAATAACTGTTAGTGACAACATAATTCCATTGTGAAAAAAAATCTCTCCAAGATGCTGTGACTTTGTTTGCGATAGTTAGATAACACTATTGTGCTATACAAATCCAAACTAAAGAAAGGTGATACTATAACTAAAACTTTGCTAATGTTTATGAAAACTTTTACATCTTCCACTTGCTCTGTAGTAAATGGTCCGCCATACCTTTGCTTGCCGTAGTCTATTCTAGACGGACGTTCATCCTCGCAGTATGTAAATGCACTCCTCCTCACTGGCTGTTTGATTTAAAACTGGATGAATATTTATTAGTTAAAAATAATACTGCCACTGAAACTATCACTGATAGGCTTATACAAACTTCGTACACAACTGCATTGGACACACTTATGTGCACAATATGTCTGTAAGTATCCAATTCTATCCTATCATCAGGGATACTTTTAAACACTTTCACCAGTATATTAGCAATCTGCTCTACTAAGAAAAAAATATGAATGTAAGCATCTGAAGTTGTAGTAGGCATATCTTGAAGTTGGTCAATTCCGAACTGAATAATGTTGGTGACAAAAAATACCCTTCCCAGATAGTAGCAGAATAAAGAGAGCACAAGCAGAGATAAAACCAGATAGTACTTGTAATCTATACTATCCACAATTACTGCCATCAAGATCCAAATAATCAGAGTAAGAAACTCAAATGTAAACATACAATATGTACTCATTTTCAAAACTTTATAACTTCCATACTTAACATCAGCAAGTAGTCCGGCCAATGGAGAAAATACTGAAAGAAGAGCTTCCACAATTGCATACTCAGTAGCATTTTGAGAATCCATAAGGAGTGACATAGCTGAATGCTCGAGAAATAAGTAGTACAAGAGACTATTTGCAAAATGCCACATCAGTATTACCTGAGTTGTAGTTGTAAAGCAGCATAGAGAACATAGTCTCTTGTGAACAGCCATTATTCTCTTCATTATTGCATTGCATCAAAGTTTAGCTGTTATACATACACATGACTTGTTGTTGTTTTTTCAAACTTCAGTTTCAAAAGTTAATGACAAAGTTAGATAAACATTGCTGGTAGCAGTCTTCTTAAATGTATCCCAAAAGTGCTATTGAGGAAATCAGCGAAGAATCATGACTATTGTATTGTTAAAGCTGTTACTAGCTTAAATAACAAAAGAATTGTACAAACGCTTCCTCACATATCCTTAATTTCATTGTGCATGTAAAGTGAATGTCTTATGTATCAACAACTTCATACTTCAGAAACAATAATTATCATTGTACTGTATTGCTGTCTATTCAAGTCTGTAATAAAACATTATTTCCTAAGGTTCTATTTGAAACTCGTAAATATGGATGGTTTGCTGCAATATCAGTACTAGTTCAAGTATGGGAGGGAAGAGGCACTAGGGGATGAGAGATGGGTAAAGGATCAGCTGAAGAATTAATTTCCTGTGATAGAGTGTGGTTGGGTAAAGGATCAGCTGAAGAGTTAATGTCATGCGATAGAGTGTGGACTGGAAAGTCGGGTGATAGAGTGAAACTGTTGCCACTGACCTCACCATATAAGCTGCCATCAACAATTAATTTGTTTTGCCTCAACTTAATTTTCTGTGGATTGGTGCCATTGGAAATTAAAGATCTTCTCTCTTTCAACACAATACCTTCACATTTTCTCTCGGCAGGTAACATAAAAGGTTTAATAAATACATTTGGGACTGAGAGCTTCCTTTTATTAGTGAGAATAAGAGTAACATCAGCTGATCTTAATAGTTTTACTAAGATTGGACGGGATATAACGGTCTGACTTGGAAGTAGGCATGTCTCGAAGCTGATCTGTTCCAAACTGAATAATATAGTTAATATAAGACCGTTATATTCATCTTGTACTATTTGTTGAAAATTTTGCAAAGTTTTTGGTAAATGCAAGCAAAAGTCTAGCAAGGGATAAAATTGAATTAGACACTCATTACAAGAAAGTTCATATAAGTACTACCAATGCTGTTGTATTTGAAATTTGGTTAAGTTTAGCTGTGATACTTAGTATTGTTGTGCTATACTTTGTTGAAAAATATTCAACTGTTCTTGTGCGTGATAATATGAAAGGAAATCCTTACAAGTTGATATATGATGTCATTAAATTTACTTGCAAAAACAGACGACCCATTAGGAGGAGTGCATTTACCTACTGTGAAGACGAACGTCCATCTAAAATAGACTACGGCAAAATAAAATATGGAGGACCATTTCTTACTGAGCAAGTAGAAGATGTCAAAGTTTTTAAAAACATTATAATAATTTTGATTTTAAGCTCTCCATACTTTGTATTAGAATTAAGTGGTCGGGTTCTATTGTATTGGTACCATGATCCTCAATGGAGTACTAAAATAAGTGAACGATTTCTTTTCGATTATGATGGAATGTCACCGTTAGTTATAACTCTGGGCATTACCTTGTTTCTGGGTGCAACTAAATTATGCTTTTACAAATACTTGCCCAGTATTTTCAAGAGAATAGGCATAAGTTTATTCATACAATGTGTTCTTTTCCTATTATGTATTGTATGTGGTGTCATTACTAAAGGACATCACAGCCCCACTTTAGTAGATTCTTGCTTAGGATTCAATAATAACAGTCATATTCATCCATGGAAGCTGTTGAAAATATCTGAAATATTTTTGCTCTCTATTCAGCAATTATTATCTTCGCTGAGTCACATGTTGTTTTACATAGCTGTGTGGCAGTTTATTTGCTGTCAGAGTCTTCAAAACATGAAAGGATGTCTATTTGGACTCCTCTGGTTCTTCAAAGCAGTATTTGAATTGCTATCTTTGTGTCTTTTAAATTTATCTATACGCTCTTGGCGTCTATTTAAATTTGGATGTGTTTTTGACTACTGCATTGTTGCTTTTATAATTGGTTTTGTCAGTTTAATTATTTTAACAGTTTGTGCTAGGAAGTACAAGTATCGCGTGAGAGATGACATATGTAACATCTACCAGTTTGCAGAAGATTATTATTCGAGTATTCCTTGATAATTTGTAATTAGCTATAGTTTAAACTTGTGCTTCATTACAAACAAATTTTAAGTTAGCATATTTGGTTCTACATCATCTTTTTGTGGCTGTGAAGATAAACACTAGTTTGGTTATTATTTTAAAATGTTCAAATAGTAACTTTTTGTGTGAAACTGAAAATAGTTAGCTAATATTCTTATGTATAATTGGCAGTTATTTACATACAAACTTTTTAAATTAATTATTGTATGGAATGGTCATGTATAAACATCTTGATTGCTCAGAATGTTAATTTACATAAAAGCTACTCAATAATTTAAATGACAATGTATATGGTAGATACTTTCTACACAAACAAGAAACAGCTATAGTATTTAACTAAGTTTATGAAAATTTCTCCTTAAGTTCCTACTGGAACTTCTCAGAACTAAGAACTGTACTGTAAACTCTAATGACACATAAAACAACTTTGTACAATGGATTTCGATTCAATATGAATAGCAACTGAAGAAGTACAATAGAGTGAAACTCTAAATGTGTTAAATTGTTGGCTCTAAAAGTAGTCCAAAAAGACTTTGGTATAAATACATGAGGAAGTGTGATTTATGAATGGCTTAGAACATAACAAAGCGGGAAATGTTTCAATAATCTTGAAAGTTGCTTTATCAGAAAGCGTCAACATCTAATTTGGGAGATTCTGTTCTATCAATTAATATATAAGCAGTGATTGTTGAGCTCACTTGTTTAGGAGTTTGTGGAAGACAACAATCACTAGGTTTGAAATTATTCTTGTAGTATTTATACAACATTAATACATCAAAATTTTCTATTCCAATTACCACTTGAAGGCCATACAAATTTCTATAGGGAAGCTTATTTCATTACTCACACGTACAACATTGTCAGAAAATGTATGGGCGTGTGTGAGGAGAAGGAGATTAAACCCTGGAATGAAGTGCATGTCTGTTAGATTAATCATTGAATAGCGCAGATCACGAGTCTGCCCGCTAGCATTTGCACGAATGCGGTGGGCACGAGTGGAAATGTCACAGACAGGTTATAATACTGCGGTACCCAAAGAGTAATCAATTTATTGTGTACAGGACATGCGCAATGGCGTAGAAACCTATAGTGGCTAATGTAATGGATGCTGCCAAGAAGTCTTTCCATTTTTTTATTCTGATAAGTCACTGAAAATATTTTCTCTAATATTCGAGGTGGAGTAGATAGGGAATGTGAAAGGCAAGAAGTACTGCCATCTTGTAGCATTGAGAGTGAACAATTAGTTAGTCTAGACGATGAGGAATTACGGAAGTTTTTAGAAGAGGAAAAAAAACCTATAATACATACTCAAAATAAACATTAACCGACTTGAGAACGTGATAGCTATCGTTCGTGCAAAGGATAAATGAAAAACTAAAAATTTAGAATATTTCATCCATATAATTAGATAGAGGAGTGCAAGCGGTAGTAGTCTGTACGGACCGAGCACTCTCAGAGCTAGTAATAAAAAGTCTCTGCATTAGTATAAAGTTAAATCATGTAATTGGCACAGAATGGTATTATAGAATTAGCAACTCAGGGGATGCAATAAGCGTAAAAATTATAGATTAGGGGGACGCAATAACCCAACGCAATAGCTCTGGGCTTCCCGTTTACTGCGGAATATTGCGGACACACGATACGTCCCAATTCAATACGCGTTTTCTACGTAAAGGCACTCAATAGGCCGATTCAGTACACAATAAATATATATGTTTGATTTGGATAACATTGTGACTGAACTTAAGTAATAGTTATAAACCAATACTGAGGCTTAGCGATTTACAAATCCTGAGACACGTGGGCGAAGCCCGTGTGGCGTGGGTTTGTGAATCGCAATACAAACCGAATTTATAGATTTATAACTACTTTATAGCCGGTTGATAACAAATAACTTTATTAATAACTATCTATGGCCATTTCCCATTACTTTTTAGTGATTGCTAAGAACTGTGTCAACTTTTTCCTGCTAATACATTTTCGTACGGTAATACCGAGGACTATCAGATTTATACAACTGGACGACAAACGAGGTCGCTCAGGTTACAGGCTATAAGTTAGAGTTATAAACCAAAATTGAGGTTTGTATGCGATTTATAAACTCCGAGACACGAGGGCGCAGCCCGAGTGGCGAGGAATTGTAAATCGAAATACAAACCTAATGATTTCGGTTTATAAATATTTTATAGCCCAAACATAAACAACGAGCAAAGTATAGTGTTAGCTATCTTAGTAATATTGTATTAAAGTACCCAAACTCTTCATTATTCCATTTTGCTTTGATCTGCCTTCCACCATAATTATGGTTGCTAAGAACTATATCAGACTTTTCCCGGTTAATTGGCAAGCGAGCGTAGCGAGCGAGACACTTACAGGGTAAACACAATCGAAAATCGGGGATGTTTGTAGGTGAGCGAGCGAATCGAGCTTACAGGGGTAACACAATCGAAAATAGGGGATGTTTATTTATTTATTTATTTATTGGCGAGCGAGCGAGACACTATCAGGGGTAACGCAATCGAGATTTCGCTATATTTATTGGCGAGCGAGCGTAGCGAGAGAGACAGTATTAAGGGTGGATAATGCAAAATAAGGTATAATTGGCGAGCGAGCGCAGCGAGCGAGACACTTACAGGGCTAACACAATTGAAAATCGGGGATGTTTATGCTCCGCGAAAACCAGACATTTCCCTAAAAACACAATTGTACATTACGGCTAAAAGTATGAAAAAAGTGAATTATTTTTTAATTTTATATTTTTCCATAATTATAAACTTCTAACCTTTGTCTAGCTCTCTGCCAAGTTTCATTTTCTAAAGCGATCGTTTTCTTGGCAAGTGAGCATGTCAAAAACTGGAACTCTAAAGTTAGCCTTTCTCCGCGAATTTCCAATTGGAGTGTCACGAACAATAAACATTTTGAAGTTACCGACTTCAAACGCGTGTAAGTTTAAAACGCTTAAGCGCACGCCGGCGGCTAATAGCTTATTTTAAAGCATAAAGTATGATTTTTCTGAAAATGCCTAAATCTCAATTTTGAATTTTCAGGGAAACACCTGGTTTTCGCAGAGCCCCTCACATATGTTTGGACGTACGTAAGGCATTTTTGAACTTTGACCACTCGCGTTTTTGTGTAAGTTCGGTGGTCGACCCCGTCCCAAACTTCACTAAACAGAATCCTCTGGTTTATCGATCAGTACCCGTATCACCCTAGAAATTGAATTGTTTACTGTTTTGAATTCTTTTACGGGTGCAGTTAAAACGTGAAAACTTACGGGACTTCCATTTCTATTCGAGTTAGTGGCAGTGGTAAGTCAATGCGCTCTTTGGCATGGTTATAAGCCGTACGCAACAGTATTTACTTGAAAATGCATTGTCCACTAGACTAACCCCGAAGGTAAGTCTTGTATATAGGTGTGTCCAGTTGTGTCAAAGCATTGTGCTTTACAGTCACTATTTAGCTAAAGAATATCACAAAGAAAACGTTTAAATAGCGTGTATTGTTTTGTTGTTGTTGTTTTCCTTCAATTCAAACAGTTGCAGCGAGTTGTTACTATGGTACTGAAATCCCTTTACAGTGTATGCGTAATTTAAAAACTGGACCTTATTTTCAGTAGCTTCAGTGTTAGAAGTCAAAATCATTCATATAAAAATAGTATAATCTTTAGGCTCGCTCGCCATTTGTGCTCAAGCACATCACTAGTATATATAGCTACTGAAGTCATCACTATTTATGGAATAATCGGCGAGCGAGCGTAGCGAGCGAGACACTTACAGGGGTAACACAATTGAAAATCGGGGATGTTTGTTGGCGAGCGAGCGAAGCGAGCGAGACAGTATTAGGGGTGGATAATGCAAAATCGGGTATATGTTATATGTATATATGTATGTGGGATGGTACGTATGCCCTTTAAACGCGCGCGCGGGGAACTCTTTTCTCCAAAAAACACGACTTTTTAGGCTTGACCCCAGTTTATTCTGAAACTACAGGATTAAGCAAGCCTTACTTTATACTTAAGCTCCAAAGTGTGAGAAAATTCCTTCTAAAATGCTTGCTTTTCAAGAAACAAAAAGTTGATTCGACCGGTTACTATGGCATTGAAGACCCTTTTCCAGACTTAATTTCAAAACTTCGCCGTTTTATGGGGGGGATACGGAGTGCCGGTTGTTGGTTGTCAAGAGCTGTTGGTAGTCAGAATGTCGTAGTATTAATGCTAAGGAAGCTACTACTTCTCGAGGGAAGCTGAGGTTAGTACGTAATTCCATATTTGTTAGCTAAATATGCAAAATTAACTCTGGCCTTTCTTTTTTGTAGCTAAGAGCTTGTCAACAGTGACTAGTAAATTCAAATAGTCAGATTGGCTCAAATTTGGTACTACAAAAGTTACCTCTGCTCAAGAAAATGAGGTAAGAAAATAATTTTGTATTTGTGTGCTAAAATTGATTGTTTTTGTTTTTGTAGGTGAGAGCTTGTTGTCAAGAATTCAAGGTAATTCAGATGGTCAAAGTAACTTCAATCAGAAGTTATCAATACTCAAGAATGATGTAAGTAGTAATTCCATATTTGTTGGCTAAAATTACAAACAATAACACCGGTTAATTTTTTTATCGTAGCTGAGAGCTTGCTTGTTCAAGAGTTACTGGTGATTGAGATTATGATGTTTGATACTACAAAAGTTACCATTAATCAGGTAAGAGAATGATTTTGTATTTGTTTGCTGAAATAAAAGGTCATAACTGCTATTATAGTGTTTGCATGAACTAAGCTAAAACATAGTAACAATACTTAGTTTTATGTTACCTAACATCAGGCTCGCTCGCCATTTGTGCTCAAGCACACCACTAGTTTATTTATATATATGTTTGGACGTATGTATGTCATTTTGTACTTTGACCCTCCGTATTTTTGTGTTCGCTCCGCGTTCGACCATGTCCCAATCTTCACTAAACAGAATCCTCCGGTTTAACGACCATTACCCGTATCGCCTTAGAAATTGAATTGTTTACGGCTCTGAATTGTTTTGGGGTGCAGTTAAAACTCAAAAACTTATGGGAGCTCCATTTCTATTCGAGTTAGTGGCGGTGGTAAGTTAATACGCTATTTGTCACAGTTATAAGCCCTACTCAACAGTGTTTACTTGAAAATGCATTGTCCTCTAGACGAATCACGAAGGTAAGTCTTGCGTAGGTATGTTCAGTTGTGTGAAAGTATTGTGCGTTACAACTACTATTAAGAATATCACAAATAAAATTTCAATAACGTGACTTGATTTTGTTGCTTCTTTTTCAATTCAAACAGTTTCTGGGAACGTTTACTATGGCATTGAAACCCCTTTACCACATACGTAATTTAAAAACTCGACTTTATTTTAGTAGCTTGAGTGTTAGTTGTTAAAATCAATCATTTAACAATAGTATAGTTTAAGGCTCGCTCGCCATTTGTGCTCAAGCACACCACTACGCGAGACCTCTGTTTTCGCCCGCGCTTTTAATTACGTAAGTTAGGTAAAGCGTTCACAGTGCCAGTATTTTTCAATTAACTAGCTCTGAGAATCCTTAGTGGCGGTGGTAAGTCAATGCGCTCTTTGTCATGGTTATAAGCCGTGCACAACAGTATTTACTTGAAAATACATTGTCCACTAGACTACCGCTAAGGTAAGTCTGTGTAGGTGCATGTCCAGTTGTGTCAAAACATTGTGTGTTGCAACCACTACTTAGCTAAAGAATATCACAAAGAAAACTTTTAAATAACGTGTATTGTTTTGTTGTTGTTGTTTTTCCTTCCAAGCAGTTGCAGAAAGTTGTTACTATGGCACTGAAATCCCTTTACCCTGTATGCTAAATTTAAAAACTGGACCTTATTTTCAGTAGCTTCAGTGTTAGAAGTCAAAATCATTCATATAAAAATAGTATAGTCTTTAGGCTCGCTCGCCATTTGTGCTCAAGCACACCACTAGTTATGTATGTATGGATTGTAGTATGCCCTTTAAACAAGCACGCGGGCAACTTTTTTCTTCAAAAAACACGGCTTTTTAGGCTTCACCCCAGTTTATTCTGAAACTACAGCATTAAGCAAACTTTACTTTATACTTAAGCTCCAAAGTGTGAGAAAATTCCTGCGAAAATGCTTGCTTTTCAATAAACAAAAACTTGATTCTACCGGTTACTATGACATTGAAGATCCTTTACCAGATTTAAATTAAAAACTTCGCCTTTTTTCCGGCTAAGTGCGGCTTGTTAGTTGTCAAGAGCCACCTGTAGTCAGTACTAAGAGAGCTATCACTACTTCTGAAAAGCGTATGTAAGCACATAAAGTATTAATGCTAAGGAAGTTACTACTACTCCAGGGATGCTGAGGTAAGTACGTAATTCCATATTGTTAGCTAAATATGCAAAAATAACTCTGGCCTTTCTTTTTTATAGCTAAGAACTTGTTGTCAACAGTGACTGGTAAATTCATATAGTCAGAATAAATTTGGTACTACAAAAGTTACCACTGCTCAAGAAAATGAGGTAAGAAAGTAATTTTGTATTTATGTGCTAAAATTGTTTGTCTTTTGTTTTTGTAAGTGAGAGCTTGTCAAGAACTCAAGGTAATTCAGATGGTCAAAGTAACTTCAATTTAATACTACTGAAGTTATCAATACTCAAGAATGAGGTAAGTAGTTATTCCATATTATTGTTGGCTAAAATTACAAATAATAACACTGGTTTATTTTTTATTGTAGCTGAGAGCTTGTTCAAGAGTTACTGGTGATTGAGATTATCAGAATGGCAGATGTTTGATACTACAAAAGTTACCATTAATCAGGTAAGAGAGTGATTTTGTATTTGTTTGCTGAAATAACTGCTATTATAGTGTTTTCATGAACTAAGCTAAAACATAGTAACAATACTTAGTTTTATGTTACCTAACTATCAGGCTCGCTCGCATATTACAGCATTAAGCAAGTCTTACTTGAAACATAGGCTCCAAATTGTGAAATAATTCCTGTGAAAAGCTTGTTTTTGAAGTCCCCGAAAGTTACTGCGACGGGTTACTATTACATTGAAAACCCTTTACCAGATGTAATTTTAAAGTGTATAGTTTTTAGGCTCGCTCGCCATATGTGCTCAAGCACATCACTAGTACATTTTCTTACAAGCATACCAGACTGTATCCGATTTATAGTTCTTAACGACAAGTAGGGTTGCTTGGGTAACGGGCTATAATTATGTTTAATTTATCCTAATAGCCAACACTATAGATTTAAGCTTTAAACATGTTTCATGAGGGTCTTCATATTTCCTTTTACACACTCCCGTCTCGAGACTAGTGTTGTTAACTAAAACTAAGATTTAGGGAACATGAACTAAACAAAAAAAATTAGCTAAATCAGCTAGAGAAGAGGATTCATCCAATGCTAGAACAATGGTAGTCAAGGCTTTGCCCTTCCAGTAGGTGTATGGTCCAATCTCTTCCCCTCACCAGACCAAACTACTACAGCAATTCTTACCATATCTGATTGAAACTACATCGACTCACCCCAACTCCATACTATTAGTGGAGTAAAAAAAATTGAATGGATAAAAAGAATCTTTGAGAAAAGAGAATTTTGGTTGGTCTATTGAGAGTGTAGCAGTACCCTTAACAGTATAAATATAGAATTGAAATGTTTGTTTGCCAGCTGGTTCTCGTGGCAGAACTCTTGTGGTAAGCCAAGTGGTCATGGCTTCGTTTCCCAGTGGTGACCAAATATTTTTAATTCTGTATTGTTTAAATAAAGCATATGAAAGAGAGAGAATACATCTAATGAGTAATAGAAGGCTGAGGAAAAAATTGTTAAATATAATATATAATAATATGTAGCAATTTTTGCACTATTTGAGCACATTTTGGAGTCTTCTGCCATCCCATCAGTTTACAGCAAAAATATTGAGAAATACAAAAAAACTAACTAAATAATTAATGGAGAATTACGGGGAAAAAGTAAAATAATTCTTGAAGATACTTTTAGAAATGAATAACTAAAACTGAGAAAGTCAGGAATTTCTAGACAATAAAACACCTATTTTGTAGATTCTCCCATCAAGACACTACAAATGTAACAGATTTAGTGAGTGCTAAGTTTGGGTTAAATTGTGTTGTTCAAATTCTTCAATAATGAGACTCCTTAAAGAAAGTAGTTCATGTATTTTTTCCAAAGAACTTCAAAAAATTTCTACAAAATCTTATGTATATAAATAATGCATGATATTTTTTTATATAGTTTAGAGAATGTTTGCTTGATATATTCATTTAGTAATGCCATAATTCAAGGTGAATTTGATACAGTGAAAATTGCTTATTCTTAGTTGTTAGTTCTGTTGTCGACCCCGTCCCAAACTTCACTAAACAGAAGCCTCTGTTTATCGATCAGTACCCGTATCACCCATTGTTTACCTTTTTGAATTCTTTTGCGGGTGCAGTTAAAACTTGAAAACTTAAGGGACTTCCATTTCTATTTGAGTTAGTGGCGGTGGTAAGTCAATGCGCTCTTTGTCATGGCTATAAGCCGTGCGCAACAGTATTTACTTGAAAATACATTGTCCATTAGACTACTGCGAAGGTAAGTCCGTGTAGGTGCATGTCCAGTTGTGTCAAAGCATTGTGTGTTACAACCACTACTTAGCTAAAGAATATCACAAAGAAAACTTTTAAATAACGTGTATTGTTTTGTTGTTGTGGTTTTTCCTTCAATTCAAGCAGTTGCAGAGAGTTAGTTACTATGGCACTGAAGTTCCTTTACCATGTATGCTAAATTAAAAAACTGGACCTTATTTTCAGTAGCTTCAGTGTTAGAAGTCAAAATCATTCATATAAAAATAGTATAGTCTTTAGGCTCGCTCGCCATTTGTGCTCAAGCACACCACTAGTAATGTACATAAAAGCTACTCAATAATTTAAATGATAATGTATATGGTAGATACTTTCTACACAAACAAGAAACAGCTATAGTATTTAACTAAGTTTATGAAAATTTCTCCTTAAGTTCCTACTGGAACTTCTCAGAACTAAGAACTGTACAGTAAACTCTAATGACACATAAAACAACTTTGTGCAATGGATTTCGATTCAATATGAATAGCAACTGAAGAAGTACAATAGAGTGAAACTCTAAAATGATCTGCCTTCCATCATAATTATGGTTGCTAAGAACTATATCAGACGTTTCCCTGCTAATACATTTTCTTACGAGCATACCAGACTGTATCCGATTTATAGTTCTTAACGACAAGCGCGGTCGCTCGGGTAACGGCTATAAATAATACATATAACATATACCCGATTTTGCATTATCCACCCCTAATACTGTCTCGCTCGCTCCGCTCGCTCGCCAACAAATATCCCCAATTTTCAATTGTGGAGAGTGTCTTGCTCGCCGCCAACTAGCTTTATAAAAACTGCATTAAACTAATGTAAGCTAATATCATTTACAGTGTGGCTACACTGTATAGTGCAGTCACTATCTCTGTACTTCAGGATCAACTTTCTCTGGAACTTCGCCTTTAACCGATGGCTCCTCCTAATCCATTGAAAAAAATTCAGTCTAATTCCGATAGAGTTTCTGCGCTAAAGAATGACGTATCCAACTAGAAACTTCTTGAACTGTACATTTCCAAGGCTAGAGCTGCACACTTGCCACTTACCTTTACTATTTCACTTAAGCTACCATGTTATTTTACTTCGTTCCCTGCTATTTCACTTAGTTATATCAATTTTTCCAATACATGTTTGAAAAGGCAGTTTACATACCGTACTATTGAATAACTTGTAGTAGGAAAAAGGCGTATTAATGTTGCACTGTTTATATCCAGCTCACAGCCTGGTAACTCGAGAATAAATACCGTTATTCTCTGGAATATCAACTGTGTTTAATGAACTTATAGTTTTGAAGTAGAATACATAGAACAAATCATAAGCTTTAGTGCAGTTACATTGTTTTTTTGTTTTTTTTAATAATATAGAAGAGTTAACGAGGAACAAAAGTAGGTGTGGCTTTTGTGTCTTCAAAATCCAACCCCCAATGCGAACTTCTGGCTACAGGCCTGTGTTAAGGAGTACTGCTATATGTGACAGTCCCACTCTCAACAGACCAACGAAAATTCTCTGTTATCAAATATTCCTTTTAACCGTTAAATTTATTTACTCCACTAGTCAGTATGGAGCTGGGGTGAGTATAGGATATAGTTTCTCCCAAATATGGTAAAAATTGCTGTACTTGCTTGGTCTGGTGAGGGAAAGAGATGGAGCCATACACCTATTAGAAGGACAAAGCTTTAAGAACATTGTTCTTTGATAGGACCAGGTGGTTCCTGATTATTCTATATTAGTTTATGGTTTCTTCACTTGTGACTGTGTTGCTAATTTCCATTTTAAATGTTTTATATATCTTGAGCGATTTTCCTGAATTCCCAATTTACAGTAAACATGAAAACAATTTCGTTTTGGAAATGAGATTGTTTTAAGCTTCTCCATCACAGTCTCCAGTTTGGAAAACAGTTTCCACTCCACTTTTCATGGCTGCCATTAGCTGTCAGGCAGGCTTGCGAGTAGGTGCACAGATATCACTACATTACATTTATACTGTAAAAATTGTGGTGCTGAGTTAGCACCTCATTGAAGGAAATAGTTAATGAAACTAATCATAAGAGGTGTTCAGGCGCCATCAAGACCTTCACACGAGATTCTTCCTGAGGATGCTGGCTGGCTGCGCCACCCTTCTTCACGGCAGGTTCTCTCCTCCACAGCGAACTCGGTCATGCGCACACACTACCTGTAACGATCCTTTCCACACACATAATTATATTCATAGCTCGGTCAACCCACCGTCTTTATATCACCGTGTCTCACTACTTAAATAACGTAATTAGACGGCTAGGTGTTCTGTGATACTTATACTATAGCCCTAGCCAAGTTATAGAGTGCGTTCTTTGCGGGTGCGGCTTCAAGACTGCAAGCGAAAGCCAGCGGTTGCGAGGTTGACTCACTCGGCGCCAATAGGCCACAGAACTCCTGGTCCTTCGGGCGATAGCAACATCTGCGCCACACCCACCGATCGGTTCGGAGGAAGTTACGCCCCCTCCGACAAGAGGAAATGTTTATACAATCTCATTTTTGTTTTATAGCCAGAAGCAAACTCCAGTCATTGCTCATGTGATAGGAGGCCCAGAGTCTAGCTACTAACCAAGTAGCTTGAATTAGTACACCCCTCATAAACATTGTATTTAAATAATAACTCCAGTAATTTTTGCATTTTCAATACATAATATCCTACAGCTCGATTACTTTCTTTACATGTGTATACTATTCAAATTTCTGCTAGTTTTCATCTGCTAGTTTTCATCTACGTTATGGTTACTGCCCCTGCAATCATTAAAATAACATGTCACCATCTACCCTGTATCTAATATTGTTTGACTGCTACCTTGTATTATTGCTATTTTCATTCTGGTATATGAACAGTTCAAACGTTTTTAATATTTTTATTCTCTTACAATAACAAGTAAAATTGTGCATATTATTTTAAAAACACTCGTACATAATAGTCTATTATATAAAAATCAATAGAGTTATTGCTAGCTAGCTGTGATATGAATAGTAATCTTCTGCATATTGATAGACGTTGCAAATATCATCTCTCTTACGATACTTGTACTTTCTAGTCACTGCAGCCATTACAATCAAAGAAACTAAGCCAATTACAAAGTGAAAAATACATAAGTCTAACTCGCAACCAAAATGAATGAAGTCCTGAGCCAATATATAAAAATGAAAAAAAAAAAATGAAAACAACTCAATTATTGCTTTGATGAAGAAGTAGACACCAAATAAAAGTCCTTTCATGTACTGAGGACTCTGACAGCAAATAAACTGCCACATTGCAATGTAAAATAGCATCTGGCTCACCGCAGACAAGAGTAGTTGCAAAGGTGGCAGAAACATTTCAGGTATACTTACCAGCTGTAATCCATGTATATTACTATTGTTAACTCCAACACAATGACTGTTGAATGAATAACTCTCATTATCCTTTGAAATGAAGCCACATAGAATGTAAATCAAGAAAAAAATGCTCATAATCAGCAAGCTCATTCCCATTCTCTTGAAAATGCTGGGAATGTAACGAGACAAATAGGGCTTTACAAGGAACAAAAAGAATGGAATGCTAACAATAACTGTTAGTGACAACAGAATTCCATTGTGAAAAAAAAATCTCTCGAAGATGCTGTGACTTTGTTTGCGATGATTAGATAACACTATTGTGCTATACAAATCCAAACTAAAGAAAGGTGATACTATAACTAAAACTTTGCTAATGTATATGAAAACTATAAACTATGCAAAGATTTTTTTTATCCATTCAATTTTCTTTTACTCCACTAATAGTATGGAGTTGGGGTGAGTCGATGTAGTTTCAATCAGATATGGAAAGAATTGCTGTAGTAGCTTGGTCTGGTGAGGGGAAGAGATGGGACCATACACACTGGAAGGACAAAGCCTTGACTACCATTGTTCTAGCATTAGATCTTGTCCTATCAGGTATACCTGATAGGACAAGGTCATATACCTACTCGTAAGCCAGCCTGACAGCTAGTGGCAGCCATGGAAGTGTGGAGTGGAAACTGTTTTCCAAACTGGAGACTGTCCCCTTTATATGTTTTCTAGATGAACCACTGAATTTTATTAGTCAATGGGTGTCTCACTGCCTCTCAAGATCTTATTGAGGTTGGATCAGTTGCTGGGTCATTAAATCCCAGCCTGCTTCCTAAGTTGTCTAAGATACCTATAATAACAGGATAATTGGTTGATGTCGGTGCCAAAGCAATGGACTGCAATGACAACTATAAGCCAATTAATTATAATCTAACAGATTATTGGAAATTATTTTTAATAAAATAACTAGCTGTGTGGGTTTGTTTTCGACCCAGACAGAAAAGCTCAAAACAATCTCAGTTTCAAAAAGAAATTGTTTACATGTTACCGTAAATTGGGAATGCAGAAAATTTGCTCAAGATATATGTAAGTATTTAGAAATGGAAAATTAGCAAAACAGTCACAAGTGAAGAAACCTGAACTCAAGATTCTATGCATATTAGTCACTCTATCTCAGGATAATCACGAAAGAATTGGGTAGTATAGACTCTGGCGGTCTCCTGTCACATGAGCAATGACTGGAGTTTGTTTCCAACTATAACAATTGATTGTACAAACATTTCCTCGTATAATTTTTTGTTTCATTAGCTATTTACCTCAATGAAGTTTTAACTAAGCACCTCATTTCTTACAGTATATATGATGTATTCATAAACCTAGCTTGAATTTGTACGCCCCTGATAGACCAAAAACATTGTATTAAAATACCTACTCCAGTAAATATTGCAATTTCAGTACATAATAACCAGAAGCTCAATTACTTTTATACAGTTGTATATTATTCAAATGTCTGCTAGTTTTTATGTGCTAGTTTTTATCTAAGTTATGGCTACTGCCTGTGCAATCATTAAAATAACATGTCACCATCTAACCTGTATCTCATATTGCTTGACTGCTACCTACTTTAATTCTTGTATTATTGCTATTTTCATTCTGGTATTTATAAATGAACAGTTTAAGCATCTTTTGTATAATATTTTTATTCTCTTACAAGAACTAGTAAAATTGTGCATATTATGTTAAAAACACTCATAGCTACATAATAGTCTATTATATAAAAATCAATAGAGTTATTGTTAGCTAGCTGTGATATGAATAGTAATCTTCAGCATATTGATAGACGTTGCAAATATCATCTCTCTTACGATACTTGTACTTTCTAGTCACTGCAGCCATTACAATCAAAGAGACTATGCCAATTACAACGTGAAAAATACATAAGTCCAACTCGCAACCAAAATGAATGAGGTCCCAAGCAATAGAAAAATGAAGAAAACATAATGAAAACAACTCAATTATTGCTTTGATGAAGAAGTAGACACCAAATAAAAGTCCTTTCATGTACTGAGGACTCTGACAGCAAATAAACTGCCACACTGCTATGTAAAATAGCATCTGACTCACTGCAGACAAGAGTAGTTGCAAAGAGTGCAGAAACATTTCTGGCATGCTTATAAGCTTTAATCCATGTATACTGCTATTGTTAACTCCAACACAATGACTGTTGAATGAATAACTCTCATTATCCTTTGAAATGAAGCCACATAGAATGTAAATCAAGAAAAAAATGCTCATAATCAGCAAGCTCATTCCCATTCTCTTGAAAATGCTGGGAATGTAACGAGACAAATAGGGCTTTACAAGGAACAAAAAGAATGGAATGCTAACAATAACTGTTAGTGACAACATAATTCCATTGTGAAAAAAAACTCTATCGAAGATGCTGTGACTTTGTTTGCGATAGTTAGATAACACTATTGTGCTATACAAATCCAAACTAAAGAAAGGTGATACTATAACTAAAACTTTGGTAATGTTTATGAAAACTTTTACATCTTCCACTTGCTCTGTAGTAAATGGTCCGCCATACCTTTGCTTGCCATAGTCTATTCTAGACGGACGTTCATCCTCGCAGTATGTAAATGCACTCCTCCTCACTGGCTTCTTGTGATGATAAGCATATTTGATGATGGCATACACCTGATAATATGGATTAACTTTCATTTGAACATGGATGAATATTTATTAGTTAAAAATAATACTGCCACTGAAACTATCACTGATAGGCTTATACAAACTTCGTACACAACTGCATTGGACACACTTATGTGCACAATATGTCTGTAAGGATTCAGTTCAATCCTATCATCAGGGATACTTTTAAACGTTTTCACCAGTATATTAGCAATCTGCTCTACTAAGAAAAAAATATGAATGTAAGCATCTGAAATTGTAGTAGGCATATCTTGAAGTTGGTCAATTCCGAACTGAATAATGTTGGTGACAAAAAATACCCTTCCCAGATAGTAGCAGAATAAAGAGAGCCCAAGCAGAGATAAAATCAGATTATATTTGTAATCTATGCTATCCACAATTACTGCCATCAAGATACAAGCGATCAGAGTAAGAAACTCAAATGTAATCATACAATATGTACTCATTTTCAAAACTTTATAACTTCCATACTTAACATCAGCAAGTAGTTCAGCCAATGGAGAAAAAACTGAGAGAAAAGCTACCACAATTGCAAATTTAGTAGCGTCTTTAGAATCCATAAGCAGTGACACAGCTGAATGCTCGAGAAATAAGTAGTACAAGAGACTATTTGCAAAATGCCACATCAGTATTACCTGAGCAGTAGTTGTAAAGTAGCATAGAGAACATAGTCTCTTGTGAACAGCCATTATTCTATTCATATTTGCATTGTAACAAAATTTTGCTGTTATACATACGCGTATGGCTTGTTGTTGTTTTTTCAAACTTCTGTTTCAAAAAATAACGACGTAAATTTAGATAAACATTGCTGGTAGCAGTATTCTTAAATGTATCCCAAAAGTGTTGTTAAGGAAATCAGCAAAGAATCATGACTATTCCATTGTTAAAGCTGTTACTACTTTAAATAACAAAAGAATTGTACAAACACTTCCTCATATATCCTTAATTTCATTGTGCATGTAAAGTGAATGTCTTATTTATCAACCACTTAATACTTCACAAACAATTATCATTGGACTGTACTGCTGTCTATTCATGCGTGTAAAAACACATTATTGCCGAAGGTTTTATTAGAACTCGTAAATATGCTTTTTTACAAGACAAACCCTCAAGAATCTTGGCTAGTTTAACTATGTACACTTGATTTATACAAAAATATTTACTAAGACAGAACATTCTAAAAATGATATGTTTATTGTTGTTATAGTTGTTCTTGTTGTTGGTTTTCAGCTTGAACAACCAAAATTTGAGCTACTTACCGTAAGGGCTACAACTTGCCTGACAGTCTTCAAAAATAAATTGTGAGAGTCAAAGCACTACAATATTCCTGCACCACAAGTATAAGAACTATGCCATCTCACCCATGTACTAATCTTTTTCCACTTTCATCACAATTGTACTTAACATCATTTACACAATCAGCAGAAGCTCCTGTACAAAAGTGCCTTAGAGTACTTAATGAAGCATGCCATGAATTATGCTGCTGGTCCTTGAGCTTCAACAGCCCCATCCATCCCACAGCTGAGCCTCAGCCAACACTGAGTGCCAGATAGTTTGCATGCAAATGCTCGCAGACTCCTTAATGGTTCAACAGCTCCTGCTCACCTCTCAACCTCAGCTCTGCCATAATCATTAAAAAAAAAAACAATCTGTCAAGCTTCCCACAGAAAACTTATCAAATTTAATCACATGTTCTTTATTCAATTATCTGCTGGTTATATCACCGCCACTGCCTGTCATGTGACACTGTGCCTGTGTACAATTATACTCTCTATTTCTACTTTGTCTGCTGGTTAATTTAATAACTGGTAAATTTATTTTCCTTGGGTACTGTTTTTATTTTAATTTCTAGTTTTAGTAGCTGGACAGAATTGTAGTACATGTGCTTTGTATACATTAACAAATAATATCTCTTAGCCAGTAAAATTGTACATTATTTGATTGTAGAAATGATGGCTACACATACATGCAGTGTTAACAATTATATGCATGTGTTGCATCAGGTTGAAATTATAAATCCCAACATTCTTTGCTGAAGAGTTAATAGTAAGACAGGTGAACTTGTACTTGAACCAAAATGTCACAAAATTCTTTATAGTAATACTAACAGTTATAGGTAACTATAATTGCATAATTTTGTTATCTTCCTTGTAGCTTACACAGAGATAATACCATTTCTTAACGTTATGATTAGACACGAATATACACAATCTCTGTCAGTTATTGACAACTTTCTCAAAAAAAAAGGAAGTTGATAAAATAGTAAAAGGAGGAAGAGGAAAACTATAAAATGTTCTTTTGTGGGTAAAGAATCCATAATCTGACTTTCTTATCCTTGAGTAAATTATTCTAAGGATCATCATTTCTTATCATGAGGATGACGAGTTCATTTTCCAGCTTCTCCACTACTCATTATATTATGCTTTTAATTTTGCTGTGGCAGTTTACAAACAGTTTGCTCTATTACCTATTTCTTGAGCCTGCGTATGTATCAATGATGATGGATACAGTCAGTAGTACTAAAGTGATATTAGTTGAAGCTATTCTTTCTAGTTTATCTATTGTGGCTGGCATTTTAGCAGATTTAAAGTTGGGCGTTATACAGTTTTAAGAATGAGTGCTCATTTCATGATAGTTTTTGAAATTGTAGCTCTCATATCTTGGATTCTGATGTCAGTTATAGTTACTACTGTAGATTATAAATTCTACATAATACTGACACTGATTGCAGTAGCATCAATATTTTACTATCTGGGAAGAGTATTTTTTATTACAAATATTATTCAGTTTGGAACAGATCAGCTTCGAGACATGCCTACTTCCAAGTCAGACCGTTATATTCATCTTGTACTATTTGTTGAAAATTTTGCAAAGTTTTTGGTAAATGCGAGCAAAAGTCTAGCAAGGGATAAAATTGAATTAGACACTCATTACAAGAAAGTTCATATAAGTACTACCAATGCTGTTGTATTTGAAATTTGGTTAAGTTTAGCTGTGATACTTAGTATTGTTGTGCTATACTTTGTTGAAAAATATTCAACTGTTCTTGTGCATGATAATATGAAAGGAAATCCCTACAAGTTGATATATGATGTCATTAAATTTACTTGCAAAAACAGACGACCCATTAGGAGGAGTGCGTTTACCTACTGTGAAGACGAACGTCCATCTAGAATAGACTACGGCAAAATAAAATATGGAGGACCATTTCTTACTGAGCAAGTAGAAGATGTCAAAGTTTTTAAAAACATTATAATAATTTTGATTTTAAGCTCTCCATACTTTGTATTAGAATTAAGTGGTCGGGTTCTATTGTATTGGTACCATGATCCTCAATGAAGTACTAAAATAAGTGAACGATTTCTTTTCGATTATGATGGAATGTCACCGTTAGTTATAACTCTGGGCATTACCTTGTTTCTGGGTGCAACTAAATTATGCTTTCACAAATACTTGCCCAGTATTTTCAAGAGAATAGGCATAAGTTTATTCATACAATGTGTTCTTTTCCTATTATGTATTGTATGTGGTGTCATTACCAAAGGACATCACAGCCCCACTTTAGTAGATTCTTGCTTAGGATTCAATAATAACAGTCATATTCATCCATGGAAGCTGTTGAAAATATCTGAAGTATTTTTGCTCTCTATTCAGCAACTATTATCTTCGCTGAGTCACATGTTGTTTTACATAGCTGTGTGGCAGTTTATTTGCTGTCAGAGTCCTCAAAACATGAAAGGATGTTTATTTGGACTACTCTGGTTCCTCAAAGGAGTATTTGAATTGCTATCTCTGTGTCTTTTATATTTATCTATATACTCTTGGCGTCTATTTAAATTTGGATGTGTTTTTGACTACTACATTGTTGCTTTTATAATTGGTTTTGTCAGTTTAATTATTTTCACTGTTCGTGCTAGGAAGTACAAGTATCGTATGAGAGATGACATATGTAACATCTACCAATTTGCAGAAGATTATTATTCGAATATTCCTTGATAATTTGTAATTATAGTTTAAACTTGTGCTTCATTACAAACAAATTTTAAGTTAGCATATTTGGTTCTACATCATCTTTTTGTGGCTGTGAAGAAAAACACTAGTCTGGTTTTTATTTTAAGATGTTCAAATAGTAACTTTTTGTGTGAAACTGAAAATAGCTAGCTAATAATTATTCTTATGTATAATTGGCAGTTATTTACATACAAACTTTTTAAAATTAATTATTGTATGGAATGGTCATGTATAAGCATCTTGATTGCTCAGAATGTTAATTTACATAAAAGCAACTCAATAATTTAAATGATAATGTATATGGTAGATACTTTATACACAAACAACAAACAGCTATAGTATTTAACTAAGTTTATGAAAATTTCTCCTTAAATTCCTACTGGAACTTCTCAGAACTAAGAACTGTACAGTAAACTCAAATGACACATAAAACAACTTTGTGCAATGGATTTCGATTCAATATGAATAGCAACTGAAGAAGTACAATAGAGTAAAACTCTAAATGTTAAAGTTGTTGGCTCTAAAAGTAGACTTTGGTATAAACGAATGAGGAAGTGTGATTTATGAATAGTTTAGAACATAACAAAGCAGGAAATGTTTCAATAATGTTGAAAGTTGCTTTATCAGAAAGCGTCAACATCTAATTTGGGAGATTCTGTTCTATCAATTAATATATTATAAGCAGTGATTGTAGCTCACTTGTTTAGGAGTTTGTGGAAGACAACAATCACTAGGTTTGAAGTTATTCTTGTAGTATTTATACAACATTAATACATCAACATTTTCACCACTTGAAGGCCATACAAATCTCTATAGAGAAGATCATTTCATTACCACCTACAACATTGTCAGAAAATGTATGGGCGTGTGTGAGGAGA
>WLWD01002750.1_pt1 | contig 93765 bp, 74 predicted proteins | sample 6712731 | NCBI WGS metagenome assembly WLWD01 (sample SAMN12718690, study PRJNA576275) | sponge metagenome | isolation source: marine sponge | host: Mycale hentscheli | place: New Zealand: South Island, Marlborough, Capsize Point | collected 2014-11-01
CCCCCCCCCCCCCCCCCCCCCCCCCATGTCACACATGACTGCTTGAAGAAGAAATATCCCCACAATAAGCTTGCTCTACAAGCCAGTGGATATCCATTCAAATATCATCATAAATCTTTAGTTCGATAAGATATACAGCCTTGAGCAATATTGAACAAAGTTTTGTTACCGTATGTGCAGAATGTTTGTTCAACTATAAGAAGAGTACTTGCATCACTTGACATCAAACCTCCCTCAAACCGTACCACAATATATTTGGACAGTATCGCTTTCCTATTTGAGATATGATACTAATCAATAGGATGGACAAGGAATGTTCTTAGTGTACTCAGTGGTACTTATCGACAAACATATATTGGGAAAACAGGTTGTACACTCCATAACAGAATAAAAGAACTCAAGAAATTTGATCTTTCAGATGTCACTTATTTCACTTCAGCAGTTGCAGGACATGCAATCAAGAACATCACATTATAGACTGGGACATGCTGAAGTCATATATAGACTCAAATACCATTATTTTTAGACACAAAAGTTATAATGTAGATGTTTCAGTACACTATACAGTGGCCCTCATAAAGTATAAATATGATAGAAAAGCCCAAGCAGCCAGTGAGTGACAAAAATAAACAAACACGCATCAGACATCACTTATGAAAAACACAAGCATAACTTGCCGCTACCACCACCAAAAATAGAAATAAACACCAGAAAATTTATTAGACTTAACTACCACTGCCGGAATAGTGTCCATTTGACAACCAAAAGAAAATAGTAAATTAGAGTATAATGTGTTGACAACTAGTTTGTTAACCTCCACATGCTTGTAATTTTTTTGTTAACTCTAATTACCAAGACAGTTTACGGATTTTGTAAGGTATAGCTATTACACATCTTTTTGAAAAGAGTCCCCATTAAAATAACCTAGATCCGCCCCATGAATGCGGAACTCCGATTCCAGCACTTTGATAAATCACTAAGAAAAGCAAAACTACAGTGCAGAAAAGAAGTATTTGCTCATGTGATTACAGTGTGACCCATGGGGGTTCTTACCAATGTAAGTGTATTATAGTATGGTCAAAAATCCAATACAACATATTGATGCTTTTTTCAATCTTAGGGAGACCACCAGGCCTCAATATCCGATGTTGCGTGACAGAATGATTGACTGATTGACTGACAGACAAGCTGAATACAATTACACTCTCACTCATGCGTGATAAGGGTTATTAACTTAGTATTATACCCAAATAGTTAGGAAAATATCTTATTTGACTCATTGTTTACCTTTTTATAACCAATTTTGCAGTAACGGTCACTCAGTGCTTAACTCTAGACGAGAGAAAAGAAGAAAAAAAGTGCTGGGTGTATTTTATTGCATTGCATACATACTATCAGGTTAAATTAACTTCTAGATGTGTTTGGCTAGTGTTTTTAGTTTCAACGTTGCCAGAGTTAAGGTTTACTTTAGGTCCATGTAGCGCCAGTTCGGCTTATGTGGATAAATTACATTAGAATTTCCTTGTTTATATTCTTAACCTTTTTATTAAGGAAGATCCAGATATATTGAAGCAGTGGCAACTTCCTCCTCCATGTTCTGGTTGTTCAAAGTTAAAACTCACACTAGTTATATTTCTAGGACCAGCTCCTTCATAATATTGCAGTTCTGGCAGAGAAGAGTTGTAATTGACCCAAACACGGCAAGAATATGTCCGGTCATCAGCGCCATTGCTATCAGTGGAATTAGAAGTGTAGCTCAACCATAGTCCAGTACTCAATAAAGCTCGATCTCCTCCAATACAGGAAAACTCATACCATTCAATGTTCAACATTGGCCGATTACTTTCACCCCCTACTGTTCCACACAGCACTAAGAAGTAGAGTAACAGTTTCGAGAAGAAGACATCATTAGCCATTAGAATTTAACTATAGCGCTCGGTAGAATTGTTAAATCAGTCGCTCATCTTTAAATCTTCTATATTCTAGTTCGTTGTTTATCTACGCGATAAGTGTACGTCCACCAAAATACGCGCAATGTCTCGCCAAAATGTCAATACATATTATATTGCCCGATGACCTAACAAGCAATTTATACATATTTCTGGAACTCTACTTGCTCCCAATATTTCTTGGAAGATATTGTTTTCCATTAATAAATAGTCCAACATGGTGTCTGTTTACGTAAGTTAATTAAAGCCATAATGACTAAACATTCCAATTGTATTAGCTAGTGCTGTATTTATATAGAACAACTTTATGATTTCTTGTAATTGGAGCTATAATCCTGAATAGTTGTATAATAGGTGTCACTTGATACTTCAAATCTTAAGTGAATATCTATAGCTGTTCTAACAAGTTTACTTGGCTAAGATACTCTGAAATGTAATATATTACTCCTGAAAGTTTCAAAGCTGCACAAAACACTGTATAAAATATATGCTAGCTAGAGTAAGAAAATATCTAAGGTTAAGAATAATGAAATGAGAAAAACGGTAATCACCAAACAAACCAGTAGAATGATCTGTGGCTTAAGATGACCTTCATTATGCTATCTGGTTGTTCATATCAATTCAACCAAAAGTTTTTCAAATAATTTTTGTCATCGAGTTCTTTACACTTAGGTGTAACGAATGGTTCAAGGAGAGCCTTGTTGTCTGTTTCTCAAGTATATACCATAAAATTAATGGTGCGCTCGATGGCATACATGACATGTGTATTACAGTAAATGAAATAGCAGGGCTCCAGTAACTAAAGCAAGATAGTAATAGAAGTAATATAATCTTCACTTATTGTATACTACAAAGTAACTCATTATCTAAATGTTTCCTTATCTGTTACAATAAAGCAATAGATTAAAAGTATGTATTGATAAGGTGACACTAGAACAGGGTTTGCATGAAACAATAAGTGCTGAATAGACTTGGGTCGGCTTCAATAGTACATAAATTGCCTATCTTGCATGCTATCAAAAGACACCTCTCCTGTAATCCATTTTAGTAATTAAAAAAATTATGAAATTATAATGATCAATATAGTGGCAATCAATATAGTGGAGGCTGGGAGTGAGGGCTAGGGGCCATAACCATCTCCAGTGGTAGCAGGTGGGGTCTAAACACCCTACTCCCCCACCTGCCTCCCCCCACCACCTCCCCATCCTTTTTGGTTGACCGCTATAAAGACTAACTGGTATATATTATATCAATATCTCCTTGATTTGTGGCCACAGAATGTAGTAATCCGTACAGAACATAACCATTAGGAATATCATTATTGTTCATGTGTGATAGTATTATTATAATATAACATGGTTATAGTGGTAGTAAGCAATAAACTATTTGGATAACCCACATATTTTGGTTCCCCAGCTACTCCTGATCAATTAATAATGTGCTTGTGTTTGTTATGGATAGAAATACAGAGAGATTAAAAAGCAGGAAAAGATAAACAAAGTATAGGAGATGGGAATCCATGACTCAAGAAGAAAATCTATCCAAAGGAAAGGGCTCAGGAAAGAAGAGAGCAGGAGAAGAAAACTAATATATTTAAATCAAGTAGTTCAAAATAGTAAAAAAAAATGGATAAAAATGCATTAACTTATTGCATTTCTAATTAGCAAAAGTTGGCAGGGACTTGATAGGAAATGAATTAGTCCAAGTTAGGTATATGGATAAAGTTGTGTTTCAGTATTACAAAAATGAATATAATATTTCAGATTATGAACATTCAACAATTAAACTCAAAGATAAAAGAGTTCTAATAATGTTTCTATATTTTAACTCATTGAATGTTAAGGCAATTCTAATAATCCTGTTTACCTTATTTTGCAAATACACCTCGTTTAAATATGGTACATAACCTTTCTGTACTAAAAAACGAATTTATTTCAAATATTTTTTTTATCTAAGAGTTCAAAAGTTGATTAATTATTGAGAAGGAGAATAATTTCACATATTACATTATCAAATAACTACTCATTAAATTGTAAACGGATACTTACTCAGTGTGCTAGCTACAACTACAGATCAGCCAGAAAATACTGGGAAAACTTGCTTGTTTCAGACTGAGGATTTGTGCATATGAGAACAGCTAGCTATCCACTGTTTAGGCACCACACTTGAGCAACCGTACTTTTAATTTTTCTGGACTATTTGCTCTGCTAGGAGAGAAAGACATGTCTCCTTATTTTTGTTATTAGCTTACATTGCCAACATCTTTAGAATAAATTACAAGTTTCAACTATAGATGGTAGAGTTATAATTTTAAAGTTATATGGGCAAACAAAAGGACATAGAGAAATGCAAGCTATTTGCATGTAAACGGTGAATTATGTCACGTTATTTTTGGACCATACAAAGTGGTCTATCAATCAAAACACCATGTACAATAAAAGAGGGTGAATAAAGCTCTGTGAATTCATGAAGGCTTATGTTGACCAGAAAACATTTCTATCAATGAAGGAAACAAGAGCCAGTGTATCTTGTTGTTATCAGATGGTGACACAGTTCATATCTTTGCTGATAATGCCAGCACGAAGGTAGTGGCTCTTGCTCTGGAGATAGGAAATAATTAGTAGCTATAGCACAGATTTTATGATACTCACAGGGGCGAAATTTCGGCTGGTGCCCTTTTTTTTTATAAAGAGCCCTCATTATTTTAGCTACTCTATTTCTTTCCGTAAAAGTATAATACCGTTATTACAGTAACTTTTTGTCCACGGCCAATGAGCGCACCCCTACTTATGGATATGCTGAGTCAGGATTTATGCTATTTGTGGTCCTTTTATGATATAGAAGACCAAGCTCTTAGCTTGCCAAAGCTGAGTAAATATAACATAAATTCCTGACAGAATAGTATTGTATTTAGTGCTTATTCAAAAATTTCTTCATGGTTGAATTATAGCTATGTATAACTACTTTCAATATTAGCTAGAATATCTTTGTAACTTCATTATTTTTCTCATGAAATCAGTTTTTTTTCATGATTAACTAACCTATTCACTCATTTTCACAAAGATATCATTGTAAACTTGTTCTGTTCTTAGTTTTAAATTTTCCTTCCTGATTGTAGTTGTTCATTATAATATGTCAGTTCTAGACAGTTAGATTATGTTAATTATTGTGTGAATGAATATTACAATAATATAATGTTGTAGGAAATACAATATATACAACATTTTCCATAAGTAGCTCTCACTATGTCACCCGTTCTTGAAAAGACCCCCCAATAAAAAAATCCTAGACCCGCTACTGTATTCATAATGGTATTGCTGAATCCATTGGTTATGTATATTTTCTGTCTGGGCCAAAGAGAGAACAGAAGAAACATGGCTGAACATGAGCTGTATTCAAAGCAATTAAAAATAAGTATTAATACAAAGTTGCTACTAATCTGAAGCAGGAGGGTCAACCTGAATTAAGTTAACCAAAGATTGGCTACTTAATATTTTTATGAAGAGCTGTTCTCTCAGTGTTGCAGCTTTTATTTGATTGCAGTTACTGAACTATTTTATCGTCGTTAGTAGGAGAATAACATAATCTAAATTCTGCACTATCTAAAGCCTTAGCTATATACAATTAACTTTAATATGGATTTTGTTCAACTTTGTGTGCTTGAATGCCTCTTATCAATCAAGTAATACCAATAATTGTGATGTGAACTTGAATATATTTTAAAATGGTGATCTAAATCCTTGTCAAATCTTCACCTCATTATTAAGCCATTCCTATTTCTACTCAATGGCTTCACTTCATTCTGGTTCTTTATAGTCACTAGGAAAGCTTTCTGGGAACGTGTGAACACCTAATATAATTCCAAATTCTAATAGGAAAAGGGTCAACTTCCTACCATCCTAGTTCGCAGCCTTCAAGATTTAGAGGATGTTTATTGTCTTAATTACATTCCTCAAGTTCATTGTAGTCTCGGAAGTTGATCAATTTAATTAGCCGGAAGTTTTAATTTCAAAAGGAAGTAATGAGCATTTCTTTTATATGCGTTAGCAAATGTGAAACACGAGCATTCTTTCTGCAGTCCAATGTCGGCAAAAAGCGTGCGTATTTTAAAGAACTTATTGTCTCTACTCTTACTCAACGTTGTCACGTTTCTTCATGTCGCCGATGCAAGTAGTACTGCGAGCATAAACGTCAGTTTTAACATAACCACCAGATACTTCACCGATAGTTGCGCTACAGGTCTTATTAATCCTGGCGATGTCTACCTTCAGGTGAGGGATGTGAAATATCAGTCTTTATCGTCGTACAGACCTGGCCCATGGCGGCTCCTTGAAAAAATTAAGTTTGCATCGGAAGGTATGGATGATCACTTCGGTTACAATAGACTTCACCAGTTTGCAAATACAACCAATAGCAGTCTTTTTCAATTGAGACTTATCCAGTTAGAACATGGTGGAGGTTATTGCAACTGTTGGGGTGTGGACAATAGAAGTATATCAGTTACAGTGCTGCCTGGAGTATCAGAGATGTAAGTATTCTCTTACAATTAAAATTATTGCCACATAGCTGTATATAATAAGTGTTCATACATATACAAGTACACTTTCATAGGGTAACAATAATACAATCATAATACTGCCTTTATCAATAATATAAAATATATAAATAAATAATAATAATAATAATATTTATAGATGCTACAATTGTATTAAATGATAACATGATTATCTAAAGTAAGAGCCACAGTATGAGTGAGAATTGTTTAATAGATAGATTGGTATTATAGTTATTTCAACTTGATAGACTTAATTAATTTAAATTTTAGAATGTTGGATGAATGTGGATCCAGTGGAAAGCACAACCACATTTTCTCTCCTACTGCTCCTAATCTGGTATGCTCGGGAAGTGCTGGTGTTCCAAGAGGATATGTTTATAACTTAATCAGTGTCAATGGAAGCCTGAAATGTCCGCCAGGATTGAAGGATGTCATTGAAATGAAAGGACTACCACTTCCAAACTGCACTAGTGCTTCTACAAGAGTGTAAGCATGTTTCTATTATGTAATATACTCAGGTGGTATTATATAGCTACTTAGAGCAATAATACATTAAGCATTTGATTCTAATTGTAGGCCTCTGTATATAATCACTACACAGATACATAATATAAATATAAATATTACACTTATTGTACGAGTCAGTGTATAATCAAAATTATTACACTCATCATACAACCCATGTTGTATGATGAGTGTAATAATTTTTAAATTTATGAATTGGGTATTTTTTCACAACATTAAGCGTTCTGAAATTAGTTTTTAAACTGTACGGTTATTGTGAACTGTACGTGGGCACATTGGAGCATCCCATATGAAGTGTTCAATACGAGTAAATATTGAATGTTCATGTGATGCAGAAAGAAAAATAATAAATGTAGAGTAAATATACATATATTTGTGTATAATAATAATGTGTACATATGACCCTCAATAATGGCATGTCACAAAATTTCATCAATAACAAGCCGCAAAAAACAACATACAACAATTTTATAGTCTTATGTAGCATACACTGAAATGTACTCGTGTTATAATCCATGACCAACAATTGTCCAGCCAATTCATTGAATGTCCTGTTTGTGTTGACCAACTTAAATACTTAGAGTACTATCCTTTAATCTGACGCGAATTGGACAAGGTCGCTCTGATTGCCAGCTAAAAGGAGCAGATAAAGGAATAGAAGTTGCCATAAGAGGATATGCGGATGGATTACACCAGTGGATTCCAATACATTATATAGCTTCATCGTTCGATAGACAGGAGGAGATAGACATTGGAGATTACAAGAGGTGTTCAAACCAGGACTATTTTGTTATTAGAGGCTATGAAGTATCTACAAAGATAATGACGAATAGCCATAAAGCAGAGATAGTAATATGTGACGATACCATTTTAAATGAAGGAGTTCTTCAATTCCGCTGGCTGCAAACTGCGAGGTTTAATAAGTATTCCGAGAATCGGGATACTTGGCGCTTTGATGGTGTCAGAGTTACTGAATTTCATGACAACATTTCCTCAACAATTTTTGAAAAAGTGATAAACAATTCAAATATGTTGTAAGTATAAACAAATAATTATATATAATATATATAAATAATTTAATTGTTTTCAATTGATATGGGAATAGAATTAGAAACGGTGAATTCTTTGATCGAGACACTCATTGTTGGACTACAAATTCAAAAGGAATCATATTTAATGGTGCCAAGAACACCAATGTAATTGATAAAAACAATTTCACTATTGTCAGTCGCAGTTTATCATTTAGTAATATCACCCTACAAAATGTCTTCAATAAAACAAGCTCATGGGAGCAATTTTCGCCATGTGGCACAGTAAATGCTGTTCCTAATTCTAGTTCTATGGACTTGTTCACCACTGAAGGCAAAGAAATGATATCTACTCAACCACCCTTACTGTGTACTGAGGTATGTAAATGTATGTTTATTGGCTCTTCCTGTGAAAAATATTATTATTGTACCTACAGAACTGTATTGAACTACTCCACATTGATGCCAGCTCTTCCATTAATGACCAATTAAACATGTGGGTGGATTATCTACGTCGACTTCTGAGAGAGATGCCAACACTTAATCTCATGGAAATTGAGGTAGAGCTGTAAAAATAACTTGCACCTGAATGCTAGCATGCCGATAAACTTGCCTAAGCCACACGAGGTACTGTAACGTAAATATCAACGTTATTGTTACCAATTTCCACGCTAAGTAATGATGTCATGTGTACATAATGTGGAGCTTCAAAGCATAGCTTGAGATGTGAAGTGAAGTCCCCAGCCTTGCTGCACATATATGCATGTACTATGTGTATTATTGCCTTGGTAACATGTAACTATCCACTGTAATTGAATATGTATCATGCAAATACATTAATATTAAGTATCTTTGGAAATGTCTTTGTTAAAAAAAAAATACAATAACAAAATAAGTTGTTTTGAAACCGGTCATAAAAATAATGTGCAAGTGTTTGATTTCATTTTTAAACTTGTATTTCTTCCTGCAGAATATTTTGAACAGTGTCAGCATTATTATTAACAGGAACCAAACTTCACAGGTAATGGATAAATCATAAGTAAGGTTATTAGCTATTTGAGACCCCTAGCTACTTTTAAACAAGCGGGACTCAAATTCAGTGTGATTTGGTTGCAGTAGTTTATTATAATATACAGTTAGTTAAAATTAAATCCATGCCCATTAAGGATCATTTCTTTATCTGTTGCACTTACTGAATGTTATAACTATTCAGAGGGTTTGTAGTCACCCAAGTAGACATGTAGCTATAATTTTATTACCAGAAAAGAAGGTTCCCATTAGAATATTGTAAGTTAGATAATGTGGTTTTGATATAATTACCTTCTACTTAAATTACCTGCTCTACCGTAGCAACATCTTCGGCTCTTTTTTGAGCTCAGCCCTTTTCATTTGTTTTATTTCCTCACAAGTCTATCTTTGCTGTTTGGGCAGCTCAGAGTGCATTCATTTTATAGCATTTATAACCTCCCTAGCTCTCTAGCTGTTTCTTCTGTGCTGATCATTGGTATTGCATTCAACAAATACCATACAAACAAAATGTTAAAAAACTTTGCTACATATGCACATGCATTAGAAGAAAAGAGTGCATGAACACCTACAGCAACAAAGGGTACAGGTACTTCTACGTTAAATTAGTTGAGGACGTATAGCTATAATAATTTTTGTAATAGCTTAATCCTGAGTTTGAGGGATTTGTGGATAACTGTCTCGATCCTGATGACAAAGCATAGGGACAGGGACAAATGGGGAGGGCTGTTATGCATGCAGTGATAACTTCAAAAGTTGCCATGATTGAAATGTTGTTACTACTATAACTACCATTTCAATAATGGCAGGATATAGTTGTGATAGTGATGATAACTAGCGAGAAATAATTTAGGCTATGGTGTGAAATAATTAGTTATTAATTAAAACTTTTCAGACTGAATTTGTGCAAGCATTAATGGATTTGACTACAGTCATTAGTACGGCAAGAGTCTAACTCTCTTTTGGCGTTGACTAATTTATGATGTTACTTTAAATAAATGTATACACACACACACACACATATATATACATATATTATGTATAATTATATATATATAATTGGATGCACCTAGCTGACCAAATAGGTAAAGTTGAACCAATTAAAACCTGAGTTATTACTACATTATTGTAGGCTAAGAGGTTCAAAATGACATATTAGAGTAACAATAGCTAGAAATAAGAACACTGAAAATCTTTGTCCCTTATGAAAGATATTGAAAGTATTTCAGTTTGCATAATGTATGGAGGAGGAATCTTTGTAATGCACACTCTGGTGCATCTTAAGTCATCACATGATTCCGTGTGCCACTCGGGATGCAAAATATTATTGCATTCGGTTTATATAGACACTAAATACGCATAATTGTTTATTGTTATGATTAGCTATAAATGAATCCTAAACAGCACATATTTGAGCCAATGACGTTTTATTATCCCTACATAGTAAGAATGTGATAGTAAAGTTCACAGAACCCCTGAATCTTGCGTTCACTTAAGAATGCTCCCTTAGATGCCAACAAGTATGATAATAATAGATGACTACCCTCACATCTGCATGCCATTAAACATTCTAGTTCATTATGTGACTGCTTTAGAGATTATAAATGCAATAGAGAGCTATTCAGCTACTATTGGGCACAAATTACAACTCTAATTACAACTAGTATATTGTTATAATAGTATATTATGTATGGCTTTCCTGATGTTTCAATGATTTTGTGAAGTCTTGTTACGGTGACTTGATCCTTAGGAATATTTTGGTAATTAAATTGACAAATGTGGCATGTCTTTAACATAATATATCATCTACTGAATGAGTCTAAAAAAAATTTTAAACCTTTCCAGTATGAAAAAATTGCAAACATGATTGAATATATTTTTATATAAGTTTGCACCATAATTATTTTGTGGCTTCTAGATCTTGTGAGAAATTATTTAACTTTTAAATACATGTTCTCAAAGAGTTTGAGTTATTCTTGCTCTGGTCCAGTTGTTCAGTTTCAAGTGTCACATGTACAATTTTTGTCCAAAAGCACACAATAAACTTTCAACATAAACATACAACGTACATAACAAACAAACAACATACATAACATAAACAAACAACATACATAACAAACAAACAACATACATAACATATACAAACAACATACATAACATAAATAAACAACATACATTACAAACAAACAACATACATAACATATACAAACAACATACATAACATAAACAAACCACATACATAACAAACAAACAACATACATAACATATACAAACAACATACATAACATAATAAACAACATACATAACATAAACAAACAACATACATAACATAAACAAACCACATACATAACAAACAAACAACATACATAACAAACAAACAACATACATAACATAAACAAACAACATACATAACAAACAAACAACTTACATAACATAAATAAATGAGATACGTGGCATAAATAAATTCAACGTGCATGACACAGAGCATACTTATGCAATCATCCTGAACTAGCTGTTGAAGTTCTTAAGCCAGTTTTGATATATACAACTTTTGTGGCTCATTTGTGTTCTAGGGCTACTTTACTATTGTATTATCACAAGTAAAGAAGGGTTAAGAGTGTATGTCTAGCTTTCTAACCATTTGACATACTATTATAATGTTTAATGGTTGACATGGGATACCATTATAGCAATACCTTTTTTCTGGACATCAAAGATTTCTCACGTGTAAATAAATTCAGGACAATTGGGATTGAAATAGAATACCACATTTTTATTCTTTGCTATAAGTACTATAAGTTTTACAGGGGTCATCAACTTCTGTGTAAAATAATAGATATTATTCTCTTTAAGCAATAACTATGATGAGAATAATAACTACCAATTCTTATTATATGCCTTTAAGTAATTTCTGACAGCTTGAATAGGAATTTAGTACATTCCTACACTTTGTGTGCTACTCTGCATGATAAGTACTGGAGTGAGATGTACTGATAGAAATCAAAGAGGATACAAGACAACTGTGAATGAGGAAATGAACTTACTAAGTAAACAATAGTCTGTGCTCACCAATGCCTTACAAGTACAGTTCTGCCAGAATATATGGATGTTGTGTGTCATATCAGGTAAATTGACACTGATGAGTCAATATTTGAAATAATTTTAAACTTAGTAGGTTTCTGTGGAGTACAGTTACATAGAGCATGAGTGTATGAATTTTTTATTCTGAAATTTTTCATGATAATTATATTATTGCGCTGGACAATTTCAAAGCAGCTCTATGTTTCAAATTTTGTCTTTGTTATAATTTTACTCTCAATAAACATCTCATCATTGTGTCACTTTGTTTGCTTCACTGTGTTTGTCTTTGGGAAACTCTTTCACCTGTGTGTTATATTGATTGATGTTTTGAAGTTCTGTACTAGCAAGTACTACTTCCCTGTAAGAACAACCTTTTCTATATTAATTATGGCTACAACGGATTATTAGAATGAAGTAGTTGGCTTTCTTTTAAATGAATAATGTGCCATTGTAGTATAAATCAGCTTCATGATAGCAAATTTTCTTGTTTTAACAGCCAGTATTATGTTATTTACAATTTAACCCGTCATTTTGACTTCTTGCCTTTTATTATTATCATTATTTCAGCCAAGAATAACTGACTCAATATAGCATAAATTTATAAATTAGCTTACGTCAAAATGAAATAGAAGATTGTTTCTGTCAACCAAAAATGATTATATCTTAATGATGACTATTATGTTTAGGAAATCTGTCCATGTATGTATAGAGCTAGTAATGTATTTTGCTCAATAAGGAATTTGTCACAAAATGCAAAGTAATACATTTTTTTCCTGTTTTTTTTAATATCTTGTGGAGATACTCAGCAAAATACTCACTCCATTATCTTTAATAGCTGACAATTAATTATCAATTCGACAAAATATTCCCTGGTTAATGGCTTGTGAGAACCACTGGGCTTCAGCATGCCTAAGCATAATATCAATTTACAGTTGTCTAATAGGATGTTACAGTATCTATAAACATTAAATGTTTCTCAAATTTTGGCACATATGCCCTAGACAACAGTTCTAATTTCTAAGGCTAGGCTTCAGCATTGTATTTCCCTTTGAAGTGTGTGGTATGCCCATAGCAGCACCTTTATAGTATTGATCTTTTTTAAATCACAAGATAATGAATTGCAATTATAGCAAACATAGCTACTCAATTCAAACTAAAGGCTTGGATTGTTTATCTTTGTTGGAAGAGATAATTATTCGAGCCTTTGGCGAAGCTTACTTATTAAGTAAGTGAGCATCTGTGTCACCAGTTTGGTCAGGGCTTACTATCCTGACTGATCGCCTTGTTGGTATAGACCTCCTTATTCAAGGCATTATAAGTTATACTCTAACGGTTTCTTCATGTTAGAAGTTGTCACTTTGGCATCAGTTAGAGAAATTCAAAACTCCTTCCTGCATGTTTCATGCACTATGTAATCTTTTATATAAATCAACTTCTATTGAACTTTTCCCTTCTTGGTTTTATGTGTTTGTAGGCTCCTAATTCATCAGTAGGTAGTATACTTCTGGATACAATGGATACATTTGCAGCAACCCTCATTCCAACTGACAAGGCTATTTTCTCTGACAACATAGGTAAATCATAATCATGATCGCATGGAAGCATATGTATCATTTTGTTGTAAAATAGTAGCATATTATTGTCAATATAACTAGTGCTCAATGGTTCTTAAATTATGTCAATACAATAGTACGGCCTTAATTGATGTTAGTCAGTGTGGCACTATTACAGTAGATTATAATGAGCACACATATGGGCCATTCACAATTCTACCGAAACTACAACTGGGCCCAGTGATGACGAAATGGCTCTAAAATGATTGGCTACTAAAGTACAGTCAGTCATTTTTTTATTGGCTGATCATAATGGAGAAAAATGCCACAATGATACCTTATACTGTAAACCTTTCTTAGTATGGTGTGCTGCACTCTAGGACTAACCAAATACTAAGTGCTTACCACAGATCAAGGTAGTCTGTTTTGAATGTCTTACATAATATTGAAGAATTTCATTGAGCATACCAGTAAATGGTATCAGCTAATTTAATACCATCATGGCAATAAAGAATTGAAGTACTTCCTCATCAGTAAATTAGGGAAGTATTTCTGCTATGAGAACTAGGCCCTGTGATAGATTACAAGGCTGAGTAACTCTCTTTAATTACCCCATTAATTTACCTCTAGACAGGAAGAAGGAATGATGTGGCATCAAGGAGTGGCTATTGCAGCCAAAAACATATTAAGTACAACTGTATATAATTTAATAGATTTGAACTTTTTACTTGGAGCACACTTGCTGTGTACATTCCAGTCTCTTTGCCAAAACTAAAAAGAGTAATTTGGCACAGTTATGAATGATTAACTACTTAGTTAAAAGGTTACCATATAGGAAATCAAGTTGTTAGTTGAATTCCAGGTAGCTGTTGATTTCCTCAATTATCAACATTATTTGAAGCATTAGATATTATGTGACAACCTGAAACTATAATATAAATTCACGTCCAAAGCTGTGTGCTGCAATGTGACAACTGAATATGTTTTTTTGTATTGTTATTCTGAATTACCATTGCTATACAAATAACAATTTATACCCAAAAATAAATAATATAGGGTAACTATTGTCCTCTTACTTCACTATAAGTGTAAAGGATCACCTCCATCATAATTAATGTGGCAGCTTTAATATGGCAGCTTCAGGTGGTGAAATGCTTTAGTACCAGATGTTACCATGGTAATTCTACCAAAAATGCTACAATAATGGAATGCAAATATTTTATTAATGCATAATACAATTGCTCGCCTATTTCAAATTTAACTACATCTCCAATAATGTTCTCTCGTACATAATGAAACTTATTATCATTGCCATTCCGATAGTTTTCCTGTATTAATCAAGAATTTACACTTTTTGGTTGTTTTTGTCATTTTTGGTTGACTTGACGTTTTAGTTTTGATTACCAACCAATCCAGTAAATTGTCTGAGATTGAGTTTGATGCAATGGATGGGATGGAATACTCCATTCAACTGCCACAAGAACTAATTTCAATTGTTGAAGGCTATGAGGGAAATAAGAATGGCACTAAAGTGATATCTTATCTCTACAAGAACATTGATGCTCTATTTTCTGAGCGGTAAGGCCTGGATAATGCAAGTTCTCACTCTCAATACGAATTAAAATGGTGATATAATATATAAATATTATATATCACTGTTTTAGAGAATATAAATTTATTTTTTGATTATAATATTACTCAATGAACACACTCACATACACTTACACACATAATTATATATAATATATATTGTGTTCTACTATATCAATGTAGTCTATTTTAATTTGCTTTTCTTGTATGCCTAAAAGATGCATTTTGCCCAGTGGTGCCAAGCGAAGATGATCTTCTTCATTAAATAGAAATGCTTTTTAGACCGTGTTGGCAGCAGTTGGCATAGTAACAAGTTTACTTGCCAAGCATGCTATGAAAGTCTAGCCCATAGCTAATGGCATTTTAACTTGATGCTACAGTAGTTTTAGATGGCATGAGAGAGATTGTTTATTGCATAAAGCTTTAGGGAAATCAGTGTTACTCAACTAGGGTGGAGTTAGGAATTTTTGGATCTATTGTTTTTCCATGATTCATGCTATTATATTCTGTGTGTACCTTGAAGCGTGACTGCTTTTGATCAACATTATGACAACAGGGCGGTTCTGGCATTAATGACGGGTAGGGGCTCAAAACTTAAGAAATTTAATGAAATACATAAATAATTTGAGCTTTTATTTACAATGAAGAATGAATAGAAAAAAATGCCTGTATTGATATCCTTGTACATTATAATTTTCTATAGACTTCGTTCACGGTAGGCGGGCCTGGTCCCCTCTGCCCCACCCCTGCATTCTCCCCTGCATAAGTTTTCCTATTTTTTCTTCACTTGCTAATGTGTGGACAGTCATAACTGAGTGTACTATGAAATGTTTATGTGTTTTGAAGTGAATTCAAGCATTTTTTCACCATTCATTTGGTGAAAATGCATGAAATCATGTGTAAGATTGTTAATCTTTTATTACCATTTGTTATCTCTAATCATAGGATCTCTTTCGTTATCTCAACAGCTCTACTTTGTGGGAATGAATTCTGTGATACTGCGAACCTTTCTCTGACGGAAAATGTAACCATAACAATATCACACTCAAATTATCAAAATGATCAGGTGAGATAAAAAAATTTAGTACATGGAGAGTAATAACTCTTGCAATACACTCTTCACATATTACTTCAATGGTGGCATAGTTATTTAATAGAAAAATTCATACTTATCAATAGTAGTGCTTTTTTGTTGATGGTTATATGCAATGTTGACAAATCATTTTATTGTTGTGTTTTGTAGATAATAAGCTGTGTATATTGGAGTTTTGGACAAACGTAAGTATACTTTATATAGTAATATACCATTACCATAAAATTATGCTACTGCAGTATGCTCAATGGATTTCGATATGAAGGAAATTTCTCTACTAGAGGCTGCTACTTGAATCCAATACTCTCGACTCCAACAAAGTCAGTGTGTGAATGTAATCACCTTACCCACTTTGCCATTCTGCTCAGTTCAAATCCGTTGGAATTAGGACAAGTTGATAGAGATGTCTTAAATTACATTGGGTACATTGGTGTTTCCATATCGTTGGTGGCAATGGCCTTAACTATATTCACATTTGTGGCAATGATGTAAGTGAGCCTATATAAATGACAATAATATCAATACAGATGAATTAAAATGGACATTTTTAATAATTAAATTTGAAAGGAAGCTCTATTTTGTGTTTACTGGGAAAAATCTGTTATTATTTTAGTCATACAATTAATTAATTACTTGTCATAATATTACTTGCCATAATCATATAAGAAGCATAATTACTATAATAAGATAATTAAGTTTCAATGTAGTGTAAATTGCCTAACATCACTGAGTTCAAGCTTCCTGGGTAATTGTATACTAATGTTGTTCTCAGAGGCACAACAATGCTTTACCCAATGATTAACCCTCAGCGCGCATGCGCGTGAGGGTTATAGTAGTCGTCCTGTTTGTTTGTCTGTCTGTTTGTCTGTCTGTTTGTCTGTCTGTCACGCTCTGATTTTGGAGATTACTGAAAATTAACAGTTGATTTAGGTATGAACTTACTCTGGACGAAGATTTAAGACCTTTTATTGTGTTACTTTTTTAAATTTCAGGCTAATCGTTGAGAAAACGCAAAGCTATCAGCTCCGCGTAGGTACCAGTTTTTATGGGCAACGCCCCCTAGCGTCACGTCAGAATCACGTGAGCAAATAGTTTCTGCAGCCAGCAGTGTAGTTCGCTTTATGCTCAGGGAAGTTAACGGAGTTGAAAGAAGTGAAGTTTCAAGTAGAAAATGTATACAGATGAGTGTATCTGGCTAGTTTAGCTTCTTCTCTTATAAAGACAGCATTTCCATGTACCATTTTCATTGATTGAGCTATTTCGATACCTCATTAAAAATAGCTAACAGATTGCTTGTTCTTTTGGAAGGAGATTGTATTGTAGTAGCTAGGTAGTGTTTAATAATGCTGAAGGTCCGCACCTTTGGTGCTTCATTTATGTCTGTATCAATATCCTTCATGAGATAGAATACATTTTGCAAAATTGACAATAGTATTGGATATTATACAGTTTCAGATCCATCTCTTACAGCCAATTTCAAGTTTAGGAGAATATTGCACACAATTTATGTGACCGTCTACAGGAAAACCGGGCACAACGCGGCGTGCATAAATATCGAGAAAAGATCGATCGATTTCTTAAAAATGTATTGTTTCAAGCCGACAGAAGGGAAAGGTTAGGTCTATTATAGTGGGAACGACTTAAGCTACGACGATAAAACTTGGAGAGCTCAATATCTGGAGCGGACAACTCTGTAAGTGCAAAAAAATATTTTGTAAGGGTGGCGTGCCGGGGGTTTTCCTGTAGATGGTCACATATATATATATATATATATATATATAATATCAAGTAGTGTTATCTCATGGCTGTATTGAGCAAGCTCATTACCCTAGTAGTTAGTTATAGCACCAGGCTGGGGCTTACCAGTTTTCAGGGTTTTTTTACAGCTACCTTACTCTGGTGGAGCCTACACAACCTGGTTAGAGCAGCTGCTTAAATATCAGCTGGGGGTGTAGGGAGTCTATAGACAGTTTTACAGCCAACTTTACACCAGAGTTACCAACAAACTACTTCGTGAAGATATCTACCACTGAATAAACCACTTATTACACTCACCAGAGTGATATGGCTAGATATTTCACTCTCAGGCTTTATTTTCACTCTGTCTCTGGCTCATGAGAATAGATTATCCTGCTCTTGAAAAGTTCCCCATATCACACTCTGACTCATGTAATAAATACTATATATATTATATATATATATCATAGCACAATATATAATATTTTAATTTATACAGGTATTTTATATAATAGATTTAATTACTGGCAAGAAAAACATTTTAATATGTAATGTATACTTTCAAGATTGTGAATAGATTCAATGCATCATTACAAGGTATTAAATATATTATTACAACAATAATATTTCCAGGTCACTACGAAGCATGAGAAACTACATACATGTCAACCTTTGCATCAGTCTCAGTCTTGCACAGCTTCTGTTCATAGCTGGAGTAGACAAAACTAGTTCATCTCATGGCTGCCAGGTAATTGCTGTGCTCATTCATTATTTCTTCCTAGTCTCTTTCATGTGGATGCTTATGGAGGGTGTGGTCCTTTATGTTGCTCTGGTGAGGGTGTTTGTGAAACACAAGAAGAGATACATTTGGGGATTCACTTTGACGAGCTATGGCCTCCCTTTTCTTTACATGGGAACACTTACCTTGCCCATAGGGTTCGCCTATCCTGGGCATCCTTACTACAGCAATACTATAGCGTAAGTTGAATATTAATTCAATAAAATTTCTATTACAGTAATGATAGTAATAATAGCATTAATTAATAATAAGTAATAGCATTAATTAATAATAATGATAATAATAATGATAATGATAATGATAGTAATAGTCTTATTAATTATTTTGTAGCTGCTTCCTAAATTCCTACTTTGTTTGGGCACTCATCGGTCCGGTCATTTTGATTTTTCTGGCTAACCTTGGATTTTTAATAATGGCTGCTAAAATTATGTGGCATCATCAAATGAAGAGAAAGGACAAAAGAAAGCTTCATAATTTTTGCGGATGGGCGAGGTCCTTAGTGACTCTAATAATTATCATGGGTCTTTCGTGGATAACTGGTTTATTTCTGATCTCTAGAAATGAACTCAAATTTTTAGCCTATATTTTTACCATCTTGGTAGCCTTTCAAGGCGTGCTGATCTTCATTTTGTTTGTGATACTTTCAAAAACAGTTAGAGAGGCTTACACGAAATGGTGGAAAATAAAAGTAAGTGAATCCTCATTTTTGAGCAAATATTTTGGTGACAAATCATTTTCCAAATTTTCCTTGGCATCATCTAAGCCTAATGGTGCCAATCATAAAGAACTGCCACAAGTAAATTCGGACCTCGGAATGACTACTATGGGCCACAAAAATACTAACAATCATCAATTAGCACCATCTTCACATCCTTCAAATGGGCCAAATTATTTGAAGCCACCACTCATCATTGAGAATCGTGTTGAACCTGAATCAGCTGGTAAGGGCACTGTGGAGAACTACACATATTCTATCATGGAATCTAATTGTAATTACGAGAGTAGCAAATTTGAGACCAAGGCATCACCATTGTCAATCCATTCAAATTCTCCAACCCCATCAGAGCAGCCCCACCTGGACAATTCTGAAGTAATTTCTTCCGGTAAAAGTTCAGTTGAAATCGCATCCTCAGATATTGCATCCAATATTAATTATACGGAGTGTGAAAATAGATGTAAAGTGATATCATTATCATCACTTAATTCAAATCCTTCAGCCCCATCACAGCAATCCAGCCTCCACAATGCTGAAGGAGATTCAGCTGGTAAAAACTCACTTGAAATCACCTCAGATCTTACAGAAAGTATTACTTGTCCTGATAGCAAAGCTAAACGTGAAGGGGTACCGTCATCACTCAATTCAAGTCACTCAACTCAATTTGTGCAACCACATCTCGGCAACGCATGTGCAATTTCATCTAGTAAAAGCTCGAATCAAATCATGTCCTTAGATAGTGCATTAGCATTCAATTATCAAGACAACTATGGAATGGCACCTCCATCACTTGATTCAAATGTTGTTACGTTCGTCAAGCAGTCTAACGCTATAGCAACTTCAGTCGGTAAAAGGTCAAATAATGTCTTGACCCCTGATAATGCTAAAAATGTGAATTATCAAGATGGTGAAGTCGAGTATGAAGAGTCCTCATCAATGATTCATTCTGGTCAATCAACTCAATTTGAGCAGCCCCGCCCCCAGAATTCTGAACCTACTTCAACTGAAAAAGACGTTGCTGAAAATGATGACTTGAGTATTAAGTCCGACGCTAGTAATTCCAATAGTAGGACTGCAAATGAAATAGAAAATGCTCCCATTGTAGAATATGAAATAGTAACATCCAAGGAAGATGATGGTGACATGGAGTATGAAATTTATTCTCTACATTTCTCATGAATATTCATTTCCCTTGAATTTGACATTTGTATATAAATAATACGAAACTGGTTATACTTTTATTAGTTTTTTAATTAAAGTGATATAATTTAAAGAATTTGTATTTAATTTTAATTAACAATGATTGATACAATAGCAATATTAAGGAAATATGCTTCAATTATTGTTTGTTGAATAAGTAGGTGCGGAGTAAGAATAAAATATTTGCTGGATAATAAACATTGGATTTTAAGAATAAATTCATAAGTTTCAGGTCTAATAGTTATCATTTCTTGACAATTGCAAGTATTAGCTAAAGCCAAAATATTCATTTTAATCTAACCAATTCTAAAACTATAATTCTGTAGAATTGTAACAATACACGCAGCAGGATAGAATTTATTCTAAACTAGTTTTTCTTATCAGTTTTATATTGAATTATGCTCACTACATTGTAAATGTTAACATGACTATCGCTAAACTATTCATAATCCCAAGTTGAAAGATACTAACTAATGTCTATACAGTTTCTTCAAACTATTGTTTGTAGTTTTCATCAAAGAAGTTTATAGAGTAGTCAGAAGAATCCCATCCTTCTGGTTGATAAACATACTATCATCAGTAGTAGAGAAAGCATCATTTGATGTTATACTTTGTTTAGATATTAAGTTGGAAGCTTTTGGTTTAAAACGGGGAAGAGATCTTGAAGTCTGCAGAGTAATCGTATGTCTGCTCCTCTACACCACATCAAAAAAACATATACATTGATATTATAATGGCATGGCTTCTACTGATGTTTCGTAAAAATTGATTGCTGTGATATGTGTATAATTATAAAAAGGCTAATGTTTACAAACTTTTCAATATTAATCAAAAGTATTTCAAAACTTACTTTGTTGAATTTTCTTGAAAAAATATTAATAAAATAGTCTCTTACAGCTTTAGACAGAAGGACTAAAATCACAAAGATGAAGAGCCCTTGAAATGCAACTGCGACATTGTATATATAGGCCAAGAAAACAAGTTCCCTCACATTCAGTACAACCAAACCAAGAACCCAAGTGAGACCCATGATGAACACCAGAGGGACAGTGGATTTGAGCCAACCAAATACATTCTGGACAGTCTTGTTGACATCCTTTCGCATGTGCCGTTGCCAAGTTATTTTGGCAGTCATAATAAAAAAACCGATGTTGGCAAGAAAGATTAGAAGACTAGGAGCAATTACAGCCCACACAAAGTGGGTATTATATCTCAGGAAACATCTGAAATAGAAAAAAACAACAACTTATATTGTAAATATGTAAGCATTAACTATACAATAAATTCATTTTATGAGGAATATGTCCAACTACACATACGCAATTTTGTATCCATATTGTGTCTCATTAGCCCAAGTAAATCCGATTGGTAAGGTAAGAAGAGCCATGTAAAGAACTGGAGTGCCATAACTGATGAGTGTAAAAGCCAAAATATAGCTTTTCGTCCGCGAGACGAATACCCGAACCAATGCTAAGTATAGAACAACTCCCTCCATTAGCATCCACATGAAGGAGACGAGGATGAAGTAATGAAGGAGAACTGCTATGACCTGACAGTGGATAGGAATATCTTGAGTATCAGAAGTTCCTGTCCTATCTATTCCAGTAATAAACATTATTTGCATCATTGACAGGCTTAAGCAGAAATTGATGTGAATATAGTTCCGAATAATCAGAAGAGGTCTATAGTTTCCATGAAAAAAAAGAAAAATATTTTCACCACAAATTAAATATTGCTATATATTTTTGAAAGAATACTACACAACAGTTTGTTTCTTAATCATGTGTCTATTAAGGGATAAAATGCATAGTATATTAATCATGACACTTCACACACAATTAATATATAAATAACAAAAATATATATATTATAAACCTACTTATTTAAAGAACAACTGTAGACAATAAATATTAATGTTGCTATCAACATGGCTACGACAGATATTGTGACTCCCACATAGTTGATCCATGACAAGGTCAGTTCTTCTAAGCGGGACAGTATGGGTGGGTTACTACTGAGCATGATCACAAAACTTGTTAAATGAGTGCATTCACAAACTGTTCGCGAATATGTTGACTTTTGGTTATCTTTGAAGCATCCCTTATTTGACCACTTTCCAGTGCTGAAGATTGACTGAGTTCTAAAAGAATATATATATAATTATATATATAATTATTTGTAATGTAATTATTATAATAAAAGCAAACTATCCAAACCTTTGTATGGCCAGTGGTAGGTGATTACACTGCATTTGAGTTTAATACATTGAAATCTGTAGAATATTTCACATTAGCTAATTATTTAGTATTCCAAGTAAAATATAATTTAATAATTTCAAATGGTATTATCTGCATTTAAGAACCGGAAAGATAGGTAGTGGCTACATATAATATTTACTATTTCTTTAGTGAAGTTAATTGTTTTAATTGAGTTATTACACAATTGCTTATACCAATGGCAGTAATAAATGAGGCTTAGAGTTAGGACGAGCTTATGTGTATAATATAAGAGTGCTGACTGAAGAATTATATTCAATTACGGTGAATAAAAAAATTGCTACATGTAATACTTTTCAAATGACATTGGCTAAAACATGTAATAGAGTTCTAACTAAGTGGTTTACATTTTTGTTTATAACTATAACATTATGATGCTGTGATTTTTGTTTTTCTTGATCCAAGATTATATATTAAGGAGCTAAGTAGTTTATAATAATAATATTAGGTTAATAGGTTAGAATAAACTGTGTAGTATTTAGAAGTATATCTTAGTAGTAGTATTAAGTTTTATAATTCTAGGCAAACAATTATTTCAATGGCTAAGATGGGCACCAAACTCTAATAAAGTGAAGGAAGTTAGGAAGTTTCATCAAATAATATTTACTATTTCAAAATTAAAGCAATTGTTAAAATTAAGTTACACTCAATTGCCTAGAAATGATGGTATTTATTGTATAAGGTATGAGCAATGATTGAAGTAAACGTTTTATTGAATAAAATTTTTTCACAATATTTACTACTCTGCCAATGTCATTACTACAAATTTAATTATTGTAATTAAGAGGCATACACTTTGATACCAACAGTTTGAAACTCTTTTTTTTTGTCTTACTCCAAAATTCTAGTGTATGCAAATAAATGTATGAGCAAATTAATTAACATTAATACCCTTGTTTTCATAAAATTGTAAATATGTAATATTTGAGACTTCCTCTATTAATTAAAGTGAAAACCGTTCATTTTTTTCACAATGGTGGTGCTAAGAAAACCATAAAATATTATTTTTAACATACAATCAAATCACTGTTTGAACTGAAGCCATTAGTCCTATAGAATTAGTTGAATAACCCACTGAAAGTAAGGTATCAGTTTGAAAAACTTGTTAAAATCATGTAGTCATGCATTTCCAAAAAAATGTTATTCCTGATTTCTGATGTGTTGAATTTGTGATTGGATTATAGTTTGACTGTGTTTTTTAAATAAAATTAGACACTGGATTGCATCAACTCACTCTGCCGTTGGTTGTATATCAAAAAAATTGCAAATAGTTTCCACGTCATCCTTGGCAATGAGGTTCTGAATAATATATGACTCATAAATCTCTAAATGTGACTATATAGCTATATATAGAACAGATAATGTTCTCTTATCTTTTCTTGGATTTGTTAATTAGTTTAAAGATACATTTCATCAGCAGTAATCTTCTGGAATCTCACTCTCTCAATTAGACTTCACTTCACTTTTAATGAATGCTTACAAATCTTGTTTTTAAAATCATAGATCTCAGCAATAATTAGTGATCTGAATATGCAATAATTATACATTTTCAAACATCTACCATTTTCACAAAGAACTATAGGAACTAATGATGTAACATCTTCCATCATACTCTCACCTTAGCTTCATCAGAATGTTCAAATTCTATAGAAATGTTAATAGTGAGATTCTCGTAGTTCGTTGTACAACTTGTATTGCCACAGAGCATTAAGATTGAAACTACATTGGAAGCTAGAATAGAACTGGTGAACAGGAAAAGGTGAAAACAATACAGCATTATTTTCCATATATTTGTCCATTATTATGCAACTATTACAAATAAGCCAATTCATCTTTTCTATTGAAAAACAAAACAAAAATCAAATGTGTATAATTTTCACATTTTAGAGGACGTGTGATGGGTTGTGACGGAGTGTTACATGATTTATGACAACTAAATTAAATTTGTTCTTTTATCTCCAATCTAATTGAGAGTGAGAATTTGTGTTTGGCAATTTATGATTTATACCTTCTTTCGCCCTTACCTGCAAATCCCTTCTATATGAGGTATTAGTAATGGCAAATGAGCGAAGCGAGCGAGACACTTACTGGATTAACACAATTGAAAATCGGGGATGTTTGTTTGTTATTATATGTGTGTGGACGTACATATGTCATTTTGTACTTTGACCCTCATGTTTTTTGTTTGCTTCGTGGTCTATCCCTTCCTAAACCTTGAACATTTTCGTTTAACGAACCCATATCATCAAGGAAATGAATTATTTACCCCTTTGTATTAGGTTGTTTCTGAATGCCACAAGACACACTTATGTCTTAATAACTTACTGTTAGACTCAACACTGTTCAGTAATTCTTTAGTTCGAGTCAAAAAATGTTATGGCGAATGGTTACTTATGGTATTGAAACCCTTTACCAGATGTAATTAAAATTCGGCTTTTTCTAGTAGCTGTGATTGCTTGATATCAAAAGATAATGGTAATTAAGATAGTCAGAATGACATAAACAGATAATACCAGTACTCAGGAAATTGAAGTAAGAAAGTGGTTCTGTAGTTGTTAACTAAAGTAATAATGGTCACAACAGCTACATACAATAGCTACTAAGCAAAATCATAAATGGACTGATTCATTCTTTTGAAATGTTTTCTTTGTGTACTGACTCGCTTGCCCTTTATGTTCAAGCACATCACTAGTTTTAGTTACTCATCACAATTTAACAACATTAATAATGATAGGCTTTAAATTTGTATTCATGTTAACTTACTTGTTTTTATCAGCTTCTATCATATTGAATGTTCCAGATGCATTATGAAATGTTCCTGTGGCAATTCTAATGAAACTATTATTTGTTTCCAATGTCATTTTAAACTTTTCAGTAATTTTCACCTCCGAATGCCACCCATTGCTGTAGGAATTTGTTGAAGCGTTAATCATAATGATGCTGTCTGACGAATTGTCGGAGTAAATATCAACATTCATAGTTTTCAGAACTAAATTATGAAAGACAAAAATAGTAAAAAAATTATTTATATCAACTTGTTCATTAAATTCCCCATGTTTTTTTTTCTCAATAAAGTGTTTATAATATTCAATAGGCATTATCACAAGTTGGCTTCACTAAGTCTGGCGAGCTAGGACCAAAAAGGCTATAGCTGAGTTCACTTCACATTTCACCTCACATGTGCACTCATAGATAGGCAAGAGACTCGTGTTGCTTTCACCAGAGTTATGTGCAAGGAAACAAGGCAGGCTTCATGTGTATTACTTGTCCACATATCTCGGGCTTTCAAGAGTGTACAGGTTATTTCTCTGGCTAGAGTCTTGGCTCAGTAGTACAACAGCAACTCAGGTGTTGCTAAGTCAAAATGCAAAGAAATGGAGTTGGGTATGATATTATTTTTACTTTATTGTGTTCAACCCTTATCTCTACAAGAATGTGGTGGTTGGTTCCACCATGGAATGTTTAAATATAGTGAGTATAACATCATACTTGAATTGTTAGTTAGATAATCCAACTTAATGGCCTTTTAAAAACAAGGCTTCTTTAATTAAAAATGTATTTATACATTTATGCTTACATATTACTTAATAAAAAAGACACATTACTAAACCATACCCTATAATATGCGATTTCACGTACTCATATTGTCAATCATGTACGTTCCTTCACCAGGAATGTAAGTCATCAAAACTTTGTCTACTGATTTTAAAACGGTTGCCCCTATAACTGCAGCTTGACTAGAATTCTAGTACACAGAAATGTATGTTACAAAACTACAGTGAAAAAAAGTGTCTAACTCACCAATTGTTGAATTTGAAGTAGGTCATTGCTTATTTTGAGAACAAACTATACAAACAGTGTATAAATAAGTATTTAAAACTAAAATCTAATATTCACTGAATACAGGTGCTACATAATTGGAGTTATTTCAAATTTAATAAGTAGCTTACATCAAGACTAGTGTTGGAGAAGTTTGTGTCTTGCAGCTTGGTAATGGTATGGCTATACAGAAAAGTTGGTACTAACGGGTTTGTTGAAATGCTACTAAAATGGTCATTCAAAATTTCGAGACTTTCATCAGGATTCTGCAAATTTTTAACAATAATTGTGTAATTATTGATAATTATTAATAAATTGACCAACAGCCACATCAAAAGACAGACAGACAGACAAACAAGAGGAAAGGCCGACAGACAACATAAAACTGATAAAAAACATGATTATGTGCTGACATTGTGCAAACAGTTTTTCATGATCTCTAGTCGGTAGTGATGTGCCTGTAATTAGGTGGAAGCATCTATTTTAAACTGCCCAGCTCCTTTTCTTCATCAGCAGCTGCTTCTTTTTAAAAGAAACTTTCATGAATATTTACATTATTAGTAAATGCTCATCTGACTAAAAGTAAATGTAATAATGTATTCACAGATAAACATTACTTTTGTAATACAAAATGCTATAGATTGCCCACTTTATATACAACTAATTCTAGACAGAGTTTGAAGATATTGTGTCTATACAACACACTAATGCTACAGAATTACCTGTGCATACAGAACTGATTTTGAAGCAGGATCTGACAGTATCTACACAATATGAATTGCGAACACAATTTTACTTACTTATCTAGTTTATCTTACAGAAAGCTTACAATAGTTAGTATAGCTTGTTCCAATTCTGACAGCACCCCAATATTAGTATAAGTAGTATTGATCGAGAATCGTAGTACGTCAAGATTATATTTCAGAGATAACAATGATCTGCTCTGTATTGTTGGACGAGATTTTTCTTGAGTTCCAAACAATAATCCACTGACGATATTGCAGTTATTAGAAACTATCCCATTTCGGATGTGACTTGCTGGCCATTTTTTAGAGCTGTAACAATAGTTATCAGATATAACAGAAATACAAAAACAATATAAATAGCAATAGTATGTAAGCAGTGTACAAATTCCATTTTGTGATATGCTACGAAGTTGGCTTATACCTTTATGTAAGTGTGAGGCAATCATCTAGAATTCAGATCTAGCGATGGTTTATAAGATTAATTTTATATCATAAATTGCTTTTCTTGACATGCAAAGTTAAATGGTGTAGACTTACTTGATTTCGCCATTTTCAAATGATTCATTTAATAGCATCTTGGTTACTGAATAGTCATCTACAGCTTCAATCTCAATAAAATTCAAGATCCAGTTATCTTTTGCACTATCTAACTTGAGATAAGATGTTTGGAGCCACCTAAATTGTATAGCATCACTATGATTTTCAAAACATATTTTTGCCATCACTATGGTTTTGGAGTATGTAGTAGTATTAGTCACATTTGGATAATATGTCTGAATTATATCTACTGTATATCCTCGAATTGTGAAGTTATCTTCATCCCCTATGTATATTTCTTCATGACTATTGCCCCCTTTTCTAAAATATATGTATTTCAAGGGTATCCACTCTTCAGGATTAGATAGCAGACGCACTGAAAATTCGATTCCCTCGTTAAACTCGTTAATAGTGTTGCATGATCTTCTGCGATTAAAGATGATTTCAAAAGCCACCTGACTTTAAATATAGGCATGTGACATAATAAAAATAAAACTGGAAATTTTTCTAGCTACTTACATGTAGGATGTGTTGCATGTATTGTTTCTCAGAGATGAATGTTTTGCTTTTAATTTAGTTAAAGGTAATTCCGTGAAGGCATTTGTTGATGGTTCCCATTGAATATACAGTCTTCTGGGTAGACTTGCACTCCCCAAACACAAACTACATTATATTATGAATTTAATTATTGTTGTCTACAAACTCAAAGTTTGTGGGTAATGCTGAACATTGTTATGATTAATTAATAAGTAAGTATTAATAGATATATAAATAGATATATAAATTAATAAACATACATATAAAAAAACAAATAAATAAATGAATATATCAATATAAATAAATATATAAATAAATAAATAAATAAATATTTAAATCAATCAATCAATCAATCAATAATAAATAAATAAATACATGCTAATGTTGAAAATTATATTATTTAGCTAAATTGATGTAGTAGTAGCTAACATAATACAACGTAGTAAAAATGAACTTATACAATATTACTAGCTATTTTAAACTTACCCAAACATTCGATTATCAAAACATATATCCAAACAATTACAATATCCTCCCCCATGTTCAGGCTGTTGGAAATAATAGAGTACATTGCTAAGGCTATCGATGTTCATATCTCCATAAGTAAGATTGTAAATCCTACTACTTTCCAAAATATCTTTTTCAATGATAATTTCAGGCATTCTGTCAGTCATGTTAGTCTGAGTAACTCCATGATAAGATAGCAATACAAAAGTACTGCTAAGAGTAGCGTCTTCACCACTGCAGGTACCTGGTAGCCACGTTACGTTGAATTCACCAGGTAAGGGAAAAGGTACAGACGTTGCACACATCCAAAAAATCAAGATATATAAGAAGAGCATAATATCGGACGTGAGATATGACGTTATCCCTTCAGTTCACCTAATCAAAGTCGCAGCTCAAAAAACGTATTCAAACTAAAGCAGAGATTCATCTAGAGTATCCCATTACCCGACCATTTACCGGCTATAAAAAAAAACAAAAAAAACGCGCGATTGTATAAATTGCGTTCGCGAAAATTGGTAAAGTTATTCTGTTTCTTTTTTTTCAAATAATGACGAAGTATTTTGGCAAAATTTAACTTGCATTAGATGCCATTTCTTAATAGCTGTAGCTATTTTGCATGTTTGTTTTTTTTTAAAGGAAATTCGAAATACAGTCGAACCTCCCTACAATGGGACTCCGAGAAGCGGTCAGACTCTCAACAACGGTCAGACCGTTGGGAACGGAGTATTTTCTGCATGTATGTAATGGATTTTTTGACTCCAAGTAACGGTTGACTCTCTACTCCGGACAACGGCCAAGTTGTGTGCCCCAAAATGTAATGTCTTGTACAAAATTTACTTCTTGGGACGGCCAGTTAGCCACACCCAACTTATTGATGCCTCCATTTTGCCAAGCCTTTCAATTTTAGCTTGCCACGCCTAACTAATTTATGACTTTGCCTTTCAATTTAATAAGAGACATAATACTAAATGAATGCTAATACTAATTTTACATTCATTACAGATGTCCCTCTATTAACTAGTTCTCTCATTCGGCAGACATAAACAGGTGGGCCGAACATAGTCTCGCGTAGCCAGACCCTTTACCAACCGTAACCGCTACGCGGGGAAGGAAAGGGTCTGGGAACATACAATACAACGACTTGTTCAGCAGCACCCCAAAAAGGGTGCTCCAATTATCACATTCCAATGCTTGCGGTAGCCAATGACGTCACTGCCAAGGCCGGGTAGCAGCTCTCCTATTCATGCTGGTACGTTTATTGCTTGCCAGGAGTGCTTATAAATAGTCTACGAAAACAACTTCACCAGTTTGACGAAGTCACGCAACGTTCTCACCCTTCCAGATGTGATGTTGACGTCACATAGTATACCGCAAGCTTGCTGGAATGTGATAATTAAGCACCCTTTTTGGGGTGCTGCTGAACAAGTCGTTGTATTGTATGTTCCCAGACACTTTCCTTCCCCGCGTAGCGGTTAGGTTGGTAAAGGGGCTGGCTACGCGAGACTAGGCCGAACACGCGGTAGATACAGGTAACCGGCGCCTTTGTTCACTCTCTCTCCTTGGACCACAGCGTGTGCTATCTACTGGATCCACGTCAACATGCGAATCAGAGGAAACTTGAATTGAATTCTGGACATTGAGTGAAAAAGAGGAGCCCTGGACTGATCCATAGACAGGTCCAATTAAAAGAAGCTTGTTGCTTTTACCTTTAATGTCCTTTGGGTTTGCCCCAGAGGAAATCAAAGACTTTCTCTCCTTTAAGAGAATACTCTCAGAGTTTCTCTTTGAAGGGGTCATATAAGGTTTTATATACACCTTTGATTTGGTCAATTTACTTCGGTTGGATAGGATTACAGACACTTCAGTTGTTCTCAACAACTTCACAAGTAGAGGTCGAGGCCTCACATGAGAGGGGCTATATTTACCCATTCTCGTGCAATCTCTAACAGAAAGCTTAGAGATATCAGGCATGAGTGAAGATAATACTGATATCACTTGCTTTTGATCACTGTCTAACCTAACCTGATGTGAAGTGCCTTGAAGACATTCATCAATATCGTATATCACTAAGCTAAACTTACGTTCCCATATATTTACAAATTCTGCGCATCTTCACTTGCACATACAGTTTCTCTTCTCTTTACTGTCATTATGGAATCTCATTCCATTCCAGCTGACTGGAAGGTACACAAATTATTTCCTCTCCACAAGAAAGGAAGTGTATCTGAAGTTAGCAACTACAGGCCTATTTCTCTCCTAAACATTCTTCATAAAGTACTAGAATTAATAGTCTACTCTAAGATAATAGATTTTATATATCCAAAAATTTCAAAGACACAATTTGGTTTTATCAGAAATAGATCCACTCTTCAACAACTTCTTCTATCATAGCTATACTTCAGTTTTCAATTCTGTGGAGTCAAAGCGACACACTGAAATTGTGTTTCTTGATTTTGCCAAAGCCTTTGATTCAGTCCCCCACAATGAACTTCTGTATAAACTTTGGCTAACTGGCATTACTGGTCCTCTTTGGTTACTTTTCAAAGATTACTAACAAAATAGAAAGCATTTTGTTGAGGTTGAAGGGTGTAAATCTGACTTACTTCCTGTCAAATCAGGTTTACCTCAAGGTAGTGTACTTGGACCTCTGCTTTTTCTTATTTATGTTAACGACATACCGTCTCTCTGCTATTTTTCGTCTGTGTTTTTATTTGCTGATGATGCCAAACTTATTGCCTCTCTAAACTCTGCAAGTGAGAATTTAGCTTTTCAAAAGGATCTTGACAATTTATTGTCATGGTGTCAATCTTGAAAACTTTCTTTAAATACTTATAAATTTGCATACATGAACGTCTCCCTATCATCATCTACTAACAACAATTACACCATCGGTAATGATACAATTAAAACAGTGACTCAACAGAAAGATTTAGGTATTTTAATCTCTGATATATAGTTTATCTTGGTCTGTCCACATCAAAGAAATATGCAGCAAAGCTTATCGGTATCTGTATTTAATTAGGCGAACAATTCCTTGCACATCACCAATTAACATTAAGAAGTCCCTCTATCTATCACTTGTAAGATCTCAGCTGACCTACTGTTCCCAGCTATGGTTTCCTAACAAAATACAAGACATTATCTTATTGGAAAGAGTTCAACGGTGCAACTCAATACATTTTAAATAATTATAATATTTCTTACAAATTAAGACTTATTCATCTCAGTATTTTACCACTAATGTACTACCTACAATTACTAGACCTATTATGTTTTGTTAAATGTCTTAAGAATCCGTCTGATTCATTTATTGTATTTAATCACGTCACTTTTCATTCTGGGTCCACAAGATCTTCATCTAATCCAAAAAAACTCCGAAATAAGGTCAAACTCTCTACAAAGGCCAAAGGGTTCGTCCCCATGCATGGCTGTTGTTCGGAGGTTCGACTGTAGTTAATTTTTCGTGTTCATGTATGGTCTTCAATGTCCTAATAATTTTTATCTTCAATTTCTTTATAAGTAGAGTTTATTCTTTCATCAATCATACATGAATTCGGTATAAGGTGTCATAATGTCTTTCCACACTATCTCTGACATGACTAGCTAGCGAATGGGCATTTACCTATTTATCCTAACTCTAATGGATGGATTCAAAATTCTCATACTCAACATATGACTATAACACAAGAGCGGCACACACATTTCTATGTTTTCCACGTAGCAATTGGTAAAGGGTTCGACTACGTGGACTAAGGAAGATAAAGATGGGGGGTTGAGATAGAGGGTAGCAGTCTCTTGAACTCAGCATTCATAATTGCACTTGAATTAGTTTGGTACCTAGCTTCATATTATAATAGATTGATACAGCAAAAGTAGTGATTTTATCTCAAACTTTACCACTAGTGATGATATGTATCCAAATATTGCAAAATAATTGACACCGAATTAAATTATGTTATATTCATAACAATATATTAATGAGCAATAGCTTAGTGGATGGCTTTGTAAAAGCAATTATGTATCATATGGTCTGTCACTTGTGATAGTCTGTTTTATTTTTTGTTAGCATATAGAAGAGTAAATCTCCTTTATATATATATTATATAGTCTGGTGCAGCCAGACCCTTCCCACTAAGTGGTTGGTTGAGTAAAGGGTTTGGTGAGTGAGACTAATATAATAACTACTCAGAAGATATCCCCTTTAAATAGTATAATTACTATTGGCTTATAGGATAGGCTATGTGCTCAGTATGGAGACATTTTAAAGTAGTGTAATTTATGCAGTTACCTAATAAAGTATTGTCCTTAATTCCCCAAAGGTAGTTAGTAATATAATGTTTATGCTTTGCTGAACACATAAATGCAACTTCCAGATTTCTAGTATTTTGTACATCAGTACTACAGAAGTAGCTACTTCTGTTCTACTGATGTACAATATACTATGCAGTGACTATTACTGACATTATTATGAAGACGTGTAATCTTTACTTAGGACAATTTTTTAATTGTTTATGGGCAACTGTATACAAAACTATTAAAAGTTTCCTTAAAACACTAAGTAATTATAAACTTTAACTTGTCAGTATAGACATGTATTTTAGAGAGTTTATGGAAGAGTAACATATAAAAAAAAGAAAGAAATTTGGTGAAGAAACAGTATATTCAATAATAAAGAGTATGCTATATTCTGTACTAGCAAATAACCCAACACACAGTGGAACTTGACGTATTGCAAAGTAAGAATGCAGTAGCACATGTTATCTTGCTCAGATATCATTCTCTACCAATGGTTAAGGTTACATACTACTCTCCTGCTATCTTTCCTTTCTTCACTCTTTCTTCTTGAGTCATGGAGTCCCTTTTCCTTTGTCTACCTCTCCCGCTTCTGAATCTCTCTGTCCTACTATCCTGATTGTGGACTTACGCTTCACCCGGTTCAGGAACTTTTTGAGCAGCCCACTGCTAAAATCTAAGGAACTTTCGTGTCGGTTTCGGCTCAAAAAGTTCCAATTTTTGTGGGTGTGTCACACGTAAAGTAGGTGTGGTTATATCTACCGCTTACCGGTGCTGAGAATGGTTGCTAAAAGAATTCGCTTGCCGTCTCTTAAGGTTACTAAGAGGCCCGCGTACGGGAAGAAAGCTCTTAAGTATTTAGAGCGTACTGTAGACTACGACTCCGTCGGGGTCCCAAACGAAAGTGTTGAAAAAGATTTCCCAGATATTTCTACTACTGAAGAGAACATATTGGCATCTACTTCTTCTGAGCCAACATGTTACCTACTAATTTTGCTAGTCTAAAGCATCAACTGCTGGGTGGGCAACTATCAGGGGGTCAATTGAAAAAGCAATAGTTGAAAGAGCAGTCCTTCCACAGCTACAAACTTGTCTCAATTGCCCAGATCCTGCTTCCATTAGGTGCAAACGATGTGGACCCAAGAGTTATTTCTGTGAGGAGTGTTTTTTAAATTTACACAGGAAAGTGAACATTTTTCATGTAGCAGAAATTTGGAAGGTATGAATGTACTAATTTACATGCAACTGAGGGTTTCACACTGAAAAGTTGAGAAGGGTGGGAAAGTAATTGTATTTAGAATGAAAATGAAAACTGGCAAATTTGAATATCTACATAAGTATAGTTCAAGTAAACAATAAAAAAAACTTAAAATTCAAATTCAGCAGTTGTGTACTATAAGGCCACGCAAACTTTGATATTAGTTTCTCATCATCACCCGCTTCAAGTTAACATCTCAGAATTTATTTTCATTAATTTATTTTCCAAACTTTTGTATAACTCAGTGACTCAGTAATTACAATAGAAGACTTGTGTGATAGTGTGCCAAGTTCATTAGTTTGATTCCTTGGACTGTCAGGTGGAAACGGGATTTACCTTTAGCCATTTCTTTGCAGGAAGCACAATGAATTAATAACAGCCCACCCATATTCATTTTTTGGTTAAAGTTTGAAAATCAACAGTCTAGTTTGCACAGCCTATTAAAGTTAAGCATCATTTGGATTACAAATGCCTGGCTCTAGCAAATTATGGGAAGGGGAACATTTTGCATACTTAAGATAACTTGTGTGTTAAATTAGGCAGTATAGGAAATTGCCTTGTTCCTGTCTCTTTCCCCTTCTATTCTTCATGTTTTGGAGGAAATAGATCATATATATTAATAAATTAATAACCAGCTTGTAATTATGGTAATTAGACACATCAGAGTTTTACTAGGATTTATCTTCTTGGTCTAGCATGAAAATGGTCCATTCATTTTATTCTTTTGCTCTCCTTACACTCATGCCTTATGCCAGGTATACATAGGGGTACACTAGGAATTCTAAATAATCCTCACCAAATATTAGTATTGTTGTACTTGGTGTTAATAAGTTAAAGATTGTTGGAATTAAACGTGTGGAATGAAGTTTCAGTAAATGAACTTTTCTAACTTCTATATATATTATAGTGAATTAAAATGATTCAGTCATTCTCGGCTGAAATAATTATTACGAATAAAAATACTTTTTTCTGAATTTTCAAAGTCAATTTTGGTCAAACTGCACTGTTCTAGCATCTAGTGTGTGACATCACTTTGGTAATGGAAGCCACTTTATATAAAATAATTATACTTCACTTGTGTTTATTTTGAATCAAGATAACTGAAATAGTCAAAAATTAACATTACAGACTACCAATTCAGTATTTTTCAAAGATACTTGCAACTCTCATGAGGTACCAGAGTCTGCACCAAGTGGATCAAAAGTCCTAGAGATTTTTTTGTAATTTTTTTGTAATTTTTTGACTTCATTAAACTTCTACATAAGACTAAGACTTATAAATGTTGTCTTCTAACATTCAGACCGATCACTTTGAACCATTTCAAAGAGAAGAAGAGGTATATTGTAGATGTTCTCCCACCGCATGAATGCAGTACGAAGCACGCCATTTCAATCAAAGTCATAGATGATTATGGTAAGTTTTATTATACATAAGGCATAAATATTATTACTTTATTTACTGTGCAGGTTTGGAGCATAGTTTGCTGTTCAACATTTGCAACTGTGAACCTGTAGCTGTGACAATGATCAGAGCTGATATTTGGCCAGCTAGCCCAACTACTCCAAGGTTTGGTTTCACTTTTGCTCTTCTTGATTGGGCCGAGGCATTGTTGTTAGAAGCTCAAGTATCCCTTCAAGATTTTTGTAAAACTTGGAAGTTTAGACGTCCATTTCACAGCATGAAGGTACAATGACTGAATATGGGAATAATTGAGTTCATCAAGTGTGTTTGTTTACTTTTCTAGGGAAGGAATATCTACTCTACTCTCATTAATGCATTTGAAGAATACAGGTACGGTATAGTATGTATGTATAATTGTATGTATTGTTATTGGTGGCAAGCAAAGCAAGCTAGACATTATAGGGCAGTTACAAGTTGAGAATCAGTGATATTTGTTTGTTTATTTATATATGTGTGGGTGTGTATGTCATTAAATAGACTGAACGATTCCTTCTTTGTGATTTACGGGTGTTCATGTGAGAAATCACATTTGTAGATTATGCCCCCTATCCTACGCCACTGAAACAACCCAAATGAATGTAGCCTTATTGTTGTATACAGATTTTTTGAAGGCAAAAATCATCTTCTATCAGATTCTGCCTTGTTTGAATTACTTATACTCAGTGGCTCACTCGCCATTTTTACTGAATCACATGACTAGTAATAAATTATTGATGCTGCTTCCCCCCTCCTCCCCCTCCCCCTCCCCCTCCCCCTCCCCAGATTTCTCAAACATAAATTGAGGCATTTGGACTTCATTTGTGAAGGCCTCGATTCAGGGAATGATTGTCCAGCCTGTCCAAAGGTACCTATTGTAATTTTGCTGTTTATTTAGTAATTTTAAATGGCTAATAGTCTGAAGGTACAATTGTGTTCAGCATGGATGGCTTGTTGGGTTTGCCTCGGAAAAAGTCAGCCGGAATCAGCCATCGACAACCACTACATGAGAACTTGTTTTTCCAGGATCAAACAAAAGTTGATAGTTTTGTTTGCGACAGTGCTCCAAAGAAGACTACATACGATGTTAGAATCATATAGTACGTATAAATAAATTGGGTTCATTATTGTGTGTTTTACAGGGTTGTAGCAACTTTCTTGCTGGAAATCCTTTGCGAAGTTCAAATAGATACAGGGCACTCGATGAGACTGCTGTTTTTGGCTACTGTTGCCGCCATGAATTTCCAGGGGAATTTATTAATTTAAAGCATGGTGAAAGGTATGGTGCATTAGTCTTACAGTACCTATTTTATTTATTTATTTTATTTATTTATTTATTTATATATATATAATATACTTAGATTGGCATATGGTGTCTGGATATTGCAAAGAATCCTTGAAAAGACTCAATCAAAACAAAATTTACAAGTTTTTGTAATGTATGACATTGCATGCATGCTGTCTCGCCATCTCCAAGTAAGAAATAAGTTCTAATTTTGGCAGTAAGCTTAATAATGTATGTGCATGTGTGCGCGCGTGCATGTGTGTGTGTGTAGTGTCTTGGTAGAAGTGATATTCTAAATAATATCCACCTGTGCCTTCCAATTTTTCATTCCTATGGACACAAAGCATCCTGTCAGGTATTATTATGATTGTAATATCATTGGGTTTCATTAAGAATATGTTGCTTGGGCAGGGCCTCATATCGTAGACTACACCCATTTATTACATGCACATAGAACCTCTGAATCATCACTCAAGAATACTATGCCATAACTCGCTCTGCTGATCGTTCAGTTGCCTACATTTCTTTCCCTTACATATGTACATTCAGGAACAACTAATACATACATACACTCACTAATTTACTCCTTGCAGTTGTGAAAATTACATGTGTGCTTAGTTGTTACACATGCACACATGCACGCACCATTCATAATTTAGAACTGACTAAAGTGGGTGGGGGAGGGGAGGAGGGAGTGCGTATTTATATTTCTTCACCACTGTGAAACGAATATGGCTTGCTGTTTGTGCTCATCACATCTGCTGTATCTGGATGATTGATTGATTGACTGCTGTTTAGGGTTGGGCGGTATCGCGGTATTTAGTCACGGTACAATAAAAAAAATTATACCGAGTAACGCGGGAAATACCGCGATGAATTGCGCATGCGCATCGCATAGACTTCCAGCTGTATTTTACCGTTTTTTAGTTATGGCGTTTGGACAGCAACTTACCGAGAAATGCGGTACAAAATCGGCTGTATGGAAGTATTTCGGTTTAATCGCGGATGATAGTGGCGGAGGCAGCCAACAGGACAATCCTGTTTGTCGAATTTGCGGCATGCAAGTTAGGGCGGCTACTGGGAGCACTTCGAACTTGCTATCGCACCTAAAGAACAAACACCCCAAGGTTCACAGTAAAGTCAGGCTCCTGATGAAGAGAGAAGGTGAGAAACGGTCTGGAACGACTGACATCAATCAGCCAACACTTTCTTCTGTGCTATACGCAGTCCAGCCGTATGAAAGAGGCGGGAGACGATGGCTGGAGCTGACGGATTCTTGAATATCAACTTATAACTAAAATATTTGCTGAAAAAAAACTTTTTCTATCATTATTTTGACAATGACAATTCTCTCTCATTTATACACTTTAATTTAAATTTAAAAAAATAGTTGTTAGTTACTCATACCGCAATTAATTATATAATACCGTACCGTGATGAGAATAACCCAATATCGCCCAACCCTACTGCTGTTGAGAACCTGGGCTGAACATTCAATTCTGATGAATATCTGTTGTACATAGCGAATGAATCATTGCACAATCAGAAACAATCCAGGGTTTCCTATAGAAGTAAGGAGTTTTACAAAAAAAAAAATTAATTCCCCATTCCTAGAGTACTCTGTAATATTGCCGTTTATATTGCCATTTGTGTGCGGGTTTTATATTTTATTTTTAATTAATTAATTAATTAATTTGCCCAGACTGTTTTATACACCCAGTTTTGTCATGCTTCCATGTAGCACATAAAACTCAACTTGGTTCTTAGTATTGAATCATGCTTTACTTTATAACGGTGCGAACTGTTCTCACCACTGATGATGCTTCAATTATTCTTGTACAGGTTTCCTTTAGTCCTCGCAGGTGTGATGGTGTGGGTTTATGCGATGTGGGGAAGGTATGGAGAGGCTGGTCTTACTTGAGGAGATTTGCACGACTAAGTAAGTAAAGACCATCTCATCGTATAAATGTGCTCAGTGGTGCACTAGTTTACTATGGAATTCAAAAGAAGGAAAGAATGGGTAAAAATTAAAGCTTGATGTATTTGTCTTTCATTTTTTGTTGTTTCTTGCTCTTACAGGTACTCTGCTTCTGGTCCGTTTTGAACGTGCTATAAAGCCGCGAGCTCTGGCTAAAGAGACATTGAAGGACTTGATTCCTGGCACATTTGAAGGTAATGAGTGTGTTTTGATACAAAACACCTTTAACCGAATTTTATGGTCACTCCCCTATAAGTACACTGGTTTGAGCACAAATGGCGAGCAAGCCTAAAACTACACTATTGTTAAATGATTGATTTTAACTTCTAAGACTCACACGCTACTAAAAAAAAAGTCGAAGTTTTTTTTAATTATGTGTATACGGTAAAGGGGTTTCAGTGCCATAGTAACCACTTGCCGCAACTGTTTGAATCGGAAAAACAAAACAAAACAAAAAACAAGTCAGATTATTTGTAAGTGTTTCTTCGTGATACTCTTCAGCTATTAACTGTAACGTACAATACATTCAACACATTCACACCACTGGACATACCTACACAAGGCTTACCTTCGTGGTTAGTCTGTGGCCAATTAATTTTCAAGTAAGCGCTGTTGTGTAGAACTATAACTATGACAAATAGCCCCACAAAAGAAATCAAAGCGGTAAACTATTCAATTTCTAGGGTGATACAGATAATGATCGATAAACCAGACAATTGTTTGGTGAAGTTTGGGACGGGGTCGAACACCGAGCGAACACCAAGCAAACACATAAGTACTTGAGGGTCAAAGTACGAATGATATACATCGTCCACACACAAGGTTTCATACAGGATTTTTTCTGGGTGGGAGGGAAGAGTTAAGGAAGGTGGAGGGGGGGGGGGGCACACGTTCATTAGACCACACACACACACTTTTTCTGAAACCACACCCATTTGATTATAAATTGTCTCAGGTCTAGAATTAGTGACATCAATCTTGGAAGACTAATTGAAGGACCTCAATTAACTGAAGTGAACCTTCACCAAATGTGACAGTCTATGGGAAAAGGGGGCACTTCACTTAAAAATTGAAATTGAGATATAGGCTCCAAAAGTAAGTCAGGAAAAATTCTTTCTTTCTCCTATTTTTGTTTTTTGCAGAATTAGTCTTAGTGACCCTTACTCTAAGTCTATGCCAAATTTCAAATGCCGAAACAACTTAAAAGACCCCAAGCGTGCCGTGGAAAGACAAGCTACTTTTTATTCTCTCTCGTTCTCGAAGTAGGAATGGGCGGAGTTTCAAACAAGCAGCTAAAAAAACTGCATGGCTTTGAGAATAGTGCAAGCAATCTACAGCTTACCTCTGGTTGAATGTTTACCACTACATGGAGTAGAGTAGCCAAGGATTCCGACAAGACAGGCTGTGAGACGCTCTGAAAGCTAAAAAGAACTCTGCGCAAACTTAGTTAGTCGCCGTTAAAAAGCGGCTGTACGATTCAATTGCGTATGCGGAGTACGCCGTTAAGTATACGGAAACATTAATTATACCGGAAGTGGAAATTCAATTTATGTTTTCTCGATTTGTAGTTTAATTGCTTCGCTGAATACAGCCCAGTTCAACTGCCAGTTTCTCTGCACGGGGAAGGTTTTACCCTCCAGTATTTTAGCACTAAGTTGAGATAAATTGTAGCTTTTTATTAGCATAAAAAACTCAATTTTTTTTGTTTGAGTGAAGTGCCCCCTTTTCCCATAGACTGTCACAAATATTAGATCTAAAAGATATAATTGTCACTATATATAATTCATAATTTGTTTTTAACTATTTAGTGCAAGAGGTCGTTATAAAGCAATGGATGATCAAGGAAAGAGAAATGTGTAGTTCTCTACCACCGAAGTCAAGATATAGTAAGTTATGTGTGTCGTGCGTACACATAATTCACGTATAGGCATATGACCTAAAGCCTCAGGACTTCAATAAGAAACTCCCCTTTCTGTCAAGCAGTGCCCCATTTTTGTTGTTTTTTTAGCAGGATGTACTGTATTTCAAGTACTTCAGACAAACTGAACTTAAAAATAAAACATTATTTAGAGTGATTATTTAATCAAAGAATTGTGGACCGGTTCAGGTGGCACTTGTGGGTTAAAAACGCCACCAATTGTGGGTTAAATGCTGACACTACGGTCCACAGGCAGGGCTCGGCACTCAACGATAAAGGTAAGCCACTAAAGACTCCAACAACGATTACTTAGAGACTCTGATGACCGCTGCCACCAGAGTTCTCCCAGGTAGCTAGCCCTTTCACTGAAGTCACAAATTCAGCTTTTGGGTTTAGGGGAACTGAATGACGCATGCGTGACTAGGGTTTATAAGTTTCCAAGTCACGCATGCACACATATAAATGGGGGTGTGGTCCACGGAATACATCCGGACACAAAATACACAACATGACCTGCGCCTACACTAAAATAACAAATTACAGAAATGCATTCACAATGCTTATAATACACACATCAATGTCCTTGTATGACACACACACAAATGTTCTCAATCTTCATGCTTTCTCTTCTATCTTCTCTCTGTCTTCATCTCTTTCTCTTTCTCTGTCTTTCTCTTGTCTGTCATCTTCTCTGTCTCACTTCTCATTCCTCCGCCCACAGCATTGTTAATATTAACTGCTTTGGAGGCTGTCACACTTTGACAGAGATATGACTGATTGCCGTACAGTAATCACTGTGACCTTCCATTTGAAACACAATTAAGTGATTAGTAAGTATGCATTAGATTGTAATTGAGAAAACTGCAGTGTTAATGTTAAATAGAAATGGCTGTCAGTTCCATATACATAGCCATGAAATATTTAGCCGAATAACCATGGTTTCTTTTTTGCTCTTTCACTTTCTAAGGCATACACACACCAAAACTATGGAGCTCGTTTCACTTGCCCATTGACCATAAACTCAATTTATACAAGAGAAGCAATTAAGAGCTTGGTATTATCTGATCACATATTCTTAGCAAAGCTATTTGAAAGAATATTAGCACAGGAAGTTTATGCTATAAACATTTTGAGCAATTTTTATAAAGTTGTGATGAGTCATTTATATTTCGCCCATTTGTGTACACGTATGTTAACTACTAGCTATAACCATTGAAACATGTATGTAAACTGTCTACGCTGGACCCAAGAGTGCTTTGCTCACTTTTCTCACTTGCAAATAATATCTTTCTTGATTGAACAATACAGTGCACCATTCTTGAACTATACACATGGGAACATTCCTTAGGAATTAATAACACTGTACTTGAATATACTATGTATGTTTCTATTTAGAGCCACCTATTTGGCATGGAATTTATTTTCAGACACTTCATTTGTACTACTCGACAAGGTATTTTTTTTATGTCTGTGCCAATGTGTTAAACAGTATAAATTATTGCAGAGCTCAATTGACATCTGGTGATACAGAGTCATCCTCCAATGCTGAACTTCTCTTAACGTATGTGCAAATGAATGTGTTGTGCATTCTCATAATTTATGTTCACAATCTTTCTATCTAGATTAAATCGTTCTCTGTTGGAGCTAGAAAAAGAACATTCCGTACCGCAGCGATGGCTTCCAACTGACAAGCAATACAAAGAATGTGAATATTTCATCATGTTGAATAGAAGAGAACAGTTGCTCGTTGATATTTGGAATGCTGGTCAGAGACGGATGTTTTTACTTCAGCTCAAAAAGAAATATGCCGGCAAGTAGTTGCTATTTTATTATTATGTACAATTTAAGTCTAGTAGGAAATTTTTTTTTATATTTATGACGATTAACAGACTATTTTTCATTTACCGTGAATATTAGAGGAAGCTGTTGAGAGAGATGTAGTACATGGTAGCCAGAGAGATCCTCCAAACACATTCTCTATGATAGCAAAATAATGTCAATAATATCCACTTTTTTCTGGCTACTAAAGTAAGTTAAATAAAAAAAATAACATGTAGCAGGCAGAGTCACCAAACCATTCCTCATACTCTGCCACTCACTCTAATCACCTCACGTAAACCTCATTTAATACTGTATCCCTTTACCTTTTAGACTATCCATAGGCCATATATGTACCCGCCTTCTCAAGAAAGTCTGTCAACTAGCGGGCATAGCAAAGTTAGCAAGTGAGTCACAGGGTAACACAATAGAGATTCCACAATATTCTCTTTTTTTGCATATGTGCGACCCATTTCTTTTTTCACCCATGAGACTAGTTGGTAAGGTTTTCGTTTAAGCAAACAAATGGAGTACAGTAATAAACCTGTAGACCATTCTGTAATGACCTTCCAGCTTTAACCCTTTCGATGCCGTAACCGCATATATGCTGGCGAGAACAGGTCCGCGTTCTCCAAATAAAAATAAAAAATCTATTATAGATTAAGCCATCATTTCTTTTTTATACGTAAAGTGGACGTTGTACTTTCCTTAAAAACAATATTGAACCCGTACGGGTAGGTTAAGTATTTTGTCTGAAAACGGAGATTGAGAAATTTTTTGACCGAGAATTTTTGAGAACGCCTAGCACTCAATTTTTTTGTTGCCTACGGACATCAAACACTCAAAATAGAAAGTATGAAGCATATAGAGAGTCCCTCAGCATTTTTGAAGAATTATGGATACATTTTTCCCTACCAGACATCGAAAGCAATCGATTAAGCTCCTTCCTCGAAGACTCGATCCTCGAAACCTGCTGTAAGACGGGCTGGTTCCAGTTCTTTTTCAGGCTTTTAGAAGCTTATTTTGTTTGTTACTCGTTACAAGGCTATAGCTACCTACTTTATATGCCTGGCTGTTTGTTTGTGGACTTTTGCGGTTGCTTTACAGTAGAATTCAAAAATCAAATTGAATTCTAAAAGACGCCCGAAGTGCTGAAGAAAGTTGGCGTCGAAAGGGTTAAAAATCAGGCAAGGCCCTGGGAAGACCTAAAACACCCGAACTTTTGTTTATTTGTCAACTGCCAAAAAAATATAGCAGATTCTGAAAGACCACACATACTACCTACATGTAACTTACCTACATGTACCAATGATCGCATGACATCAACCACTTGAGGTTCTGTACATTTTGTACATGTAGTGGTATATACTGTCTGTATGTCATCCGCAAGGAAACCATAGGCAAATGCTCTGTATCCAATATTCTGCAGCTCTTCCATCTACATACACACAAAAGAAAAAGCACCACTCATTAACAACTAGTTTGGTCATATAAGCAAGTAGGTTTGGTAATATGCTGGTGATAACACAATTAGTGTGAACAGTTTGTACCGCCAGTGCTTACTATCAGAAGTAGATACAAATAGAAATGGTCAACCTATTTCGTTCCGCCAGTTATTAAATTTACAATTGCATTTAAATACACAGAAAAGTATTGAATACCTTCTTCTGTATCATTCTAAGAATGTTCGTGCCTTCTTTTATTCTTTGAGCTACTGTCATGCTTTGTTCCTCCACCAGTTCTGATGCAACAGCATTTAGTCTGATCTTTTCTTTTACATCAAGAGCCTCATATCTCACACTAGCTGCCATAGTTAGTGCTGCAGCTCCATTCTTTCTGGCATTTTTGCCTTCTGTATATGTAGGTAAACATATGATTTGACTATATACAGAAGAAATCAACAATAGCAAGTAAGAAGATAAGATGTTTGACTGCTAGGCATGCAGAGGTACACATGTACTTCATAACCAAACACTGTATTTACTATGAGCATGTTATAGCTACTGGATACTGAGTGTACTAGTAAAAGAAGCATTACAATGGCAAGCAAATAATGACTAGTCGTTACTGCATTACAGTCATCATACTGATTCTAAATAAAGAACAATAGCCAACAGACACAGCCAAGAACAAGCAAATTAGATCACAAATAAATTAAAAAAATGCTCTGGGCTAGCTGTGTACAACAATCGTTACAATATATAATTAGCTATTACCAGGGCCGACTTGGATTTAAATTTTTTTGGTTAGGCCAGGAAGTAGATGTGACCTAACACAGGATGTAGGTGTGTCAATGATCAAGTGTAAAGCAGGGTGTATTGAATAATACTACATACTAAGAACTAGCACAATATAAGATATCAATAATTTTGTTAATTTCTGCAGGGACCATGGAAGCAAGATCACTTCAAAGAGCCCAATTGAAATCAAATGCTTGAACTTCAAAGCACTTAATCATAAATTTCAGAGAACACAGTCGGTAGTTCATAATAACAAGCAAAGGCCAGAGCTCGTCTGATATTGTAGTGGCTGGAAGTGGACAAAATTGCATGAACCGAAATTCTACTACGAGATGACCACGAGAGACACGAGTGACCTCCGCAAGTTTCTGTTAGGCACGCCCACTTTAATTAGCTGTTCAAGCCCAGGGCGTACTTCACCAATTAAAACTACACAAACATGGTCCGGCTCAAGTCGGACTGGTGGGACTAGTGATGCTGCCTCTGATTACTTTGGTGAATATGCCAAGTGGAGGAGAGTCATACAGAAATACAAGTGCCCCGCACACGTTGATCATGTGATGCAATGTTAAGGCCTTCACTAGCCTCAAACAAGGATTATTGTACACCATGAATTGGTATATAAAGTATCCCAAAAAGGGACATCTTGTGACAGACAAACAATACTAGAGATGACTGTATATCTGATATATTACAATGCAATGACAGATGGCCAATGTACAGTAACCCTTGCAGCTGAACAATTAATCAAGCAGGAAATCTCTATAATTAAGAACAGATTGTAGGCAGGCTTCAGGAATTTTGGTTTGAACTGGTATATGGCTTGAGGAGGAGGGCGGAGGGACTGGCTATACATGTACACATGATGCAATTTACACATGGATTAACTTAATTCACATCAAAACATGTGTATGTGGGGGGGGGGGGGGGGAGCTGTCCTCTTTGTTCACCATTACTAAAGAAATTATGGTTGCTTTTTTTTCTCCCTGCTTATTGGTATGCTTAAATTCAGCAGGTGATCTTGTCCAATCAGCTATATTTGTGAAGGGGGGTGAGGGCATAATCCTAATCCAGTGTTTCTCTTTTTATCAAAAACTAGTCTATTGGAAATGGATATTGGAAGAATTAAGATAATTAGGATAATATTATCAACTTGTTTGAACTATATGCATCATCCATATCTTTATTCAACACCCAAAGCAGAGCATAAAAAGGCTCTAAATGATCCACAGTGAAAATGAATCATTTTGTCATTGACTTTCCATTAATCTAATATTATTATGATGAAAGTTACTTTTGTATTTCACTTTTAAAGCCAGAAAAAGGGCAATACCTTATTAAAGTTATATCTTTATGCCAAGCAATTTTTAATCTAAAACTGATCTGATAATGCGAAGAGGGCTATAGTACTTATTTTGTCTGTGTGTCATTAATTAGTTAATTTCATCAGTTCGTCAGCGAGTCACTTCGGAGAATCAAAATAGAGCTGTCCTCGAATGAGGTAGGAACTTACACTAGACAAAGATTTAAGACTTGAAATTTTGGCCTTGTTGTCCAGTAAATAAAAGATCAGTATTTAATGGGTATTAATTGGAACGAAGCTGATAAGGACAAGGTGGACTAGACAGCACACACATTCAGCAAGTTATAGCACTCTTATTTTAACCTTTTCACTAGTGTAACCACCATATGGTGGTAAGACTACCCACGGTCACAAAAAAAATCATAAAAATCTAACCGCTGAAGCTATCAAAAATTAGCTAATGCTTTGCTATTACACATTATTTCTATTAACACTCATGCACCTACATGGTAATGTAGTTATGGCTTCTCAATTCAATGCAGACGGAGAGTTGAAACTTTTTGTTCAACAGAGATTTTGGGCTTTCCAGGGCCGAAAGCGGTCATAAAGATGGTGATGAGTTCGACAGTAACACATTCGAGTTTCCTAGAGCTACACCACTTACTTACTTAAAGAAACTCCAGACAACATTCCCAGTGATTATTAGAGGTCAGATCCAACATGCAAGTCAGAACCAAAAGTTGCATTATAGTTAACAAGGCACAAGTAATAAATATATAGAGCTCAGGAAACAGAGATAGAGCTAAGAGAACTTAAATCATTTGAATAAATCTGTTTTATAAATTACATGTTATGCTCATTATGACTTTTTCATTTTCTTTTCAGTTATATTAAGTTCATAATTAGTTTAAAAACAACTAAAATCTTAATTAATTGTTTCGTGGTTTGTTGCTGTTTCGTGGTTTGTTGCTAGGCAACATATTTTGTGGCTTTAAAAATCTATAACTGATTAACATCATCATGATATGTATTGTATGGAATATTATAGTTGATGGGTAATTTTCTGATTGGTTAATCTACTGCCTTAGGGACATGCCATAGCTGGGCTGTACACAGAAAAGGGACAAAACAACTTTCCTAGATTTAGGAGGGGCAATGAAAGTAAAATATAACACATTCAAAGACCCTTATAGTTGATATCATGACTTCATGATGCATAGTCAACATAGTCTGGCAAGCCGACCCTATACATTCTATTATTGGGGACGTGGGGAAGGAAAGGGTCTGGGGACATGGCCGTACTAAATTTGTTCTAGAGGAATGTGGAAGTGGTAAGTGCCCTGCCCCCCTCCCCACTTTGACATCTGAATTTCTACCGCAATAGATGCAGATCGACTTTCCGACTCTTTTTTTTTTTAAAGTTTCTGTAGCTTTTGCTGACAGATTACTGGGCTATCACAGAGTTGCTGATGGAGGTGATCACACCTTTAGCGACACGTAGAGACATATTTGGAAATTTTCCAACAGACTACGATCTGCTTTGAGTGTCTCTTTTTCCGCCATGCTTGCTAAACCTAGCTGTGAAAGAGTGGCCGACACGTACAGGAAATTAGACAGAAAATAGCCATACTTGCTAAACCTAGCTCTGAAAAGGTGGTCGACAGTATAGGAACTTTTATATGCGGTTGAGGAGGGCCATTCCCAGTAATTTGCTAATGGTAATTGACCGCCGCAATGTGTGCAGCAGAACAAATTTGGTACGGCCATGTCGCCAAACCCTTTCCTTCCCCACGCCCCCAATAACAAAAGGTAAAGGGTTGGCTACGCCAGACTATAGTCAGAATAGTAGTACTAAAAGATTTCTAGGAGGAGGCGAATACTTTTTTTAATTTGACATAAAGCAACAATCCCTCTCATTGCATAAATGCTCTGGGTTAGCTTCAAATTAAAATTACTCCGTATTATAAAACCCTCATTGTTGTTTACTTTACTCTGACATAGTGTAGGAACAATAGCCGCTCCCTATGCAGGTTTCTTAAACACGCCATATTTGATCACTGGTCTGTTGAATTTTTTATGGACTTTAAATACAAAGAAAAGAATATAAATAAGCTGCGTATTCATTTTGGATTTAGCTGTAGTGGTGGCTTACTCAGAACTAAATACATTATAGCAAACATTATCAGGAAATCCCAGTTAAGTTGTTGTTTTTTAATCTTGCATGCTATTAGTAGCTTTCATGACCATTATTACATAGCTACGTGAATGCCCCAGTTTGCTGCTAAAATCATCTTTTATTGTAAACATGTCAAGGAAAAAAATAATCAAATTACTTTCAATCACATCGGCTTCCGTAATACTTGGCAGTGGGTTGATATCAACTTGACACAATCTGTTAAGTTTAATCACATCCCAACATAAAAATATACCTTCAGAATGCCCAAATTCTTTCTGAAATATTTGCCATGCAGAAAGCTTTGGTTTCTTCAGTGGTGGTAGCACCGGCTCCTCTGACACAGTGCATGGCTTCGACATAATTTTTTTCTTCACCCACCGCTAAAATAATGCATCAATTTTGATAAAATTTGTCTGATTACTTTAAGATCATCTTACTTTGACTGTGTATGAAAGGCCAGTTTCAAGTGCAGCTTTCAACAGTACTGAGTCTTTTCTTGAGCACCCTTTCATTCCCATTTCATAGTAGTATTTCAGCCTGTTAATCTGTTCTGCTCTGTGTCTAATAGGATTCCTTCCTTTCTCAGTAGGTTGTACAGTTAAACAGGATTCATTGCGGCATTCCTCATCCATGACGTATTATTCCACTTCACATACATATATACATTATGAAGAAAACGGATGTAGTTGTCATTAGGTAAGCCGTGGCCATGGCCACACCTACTTTACGTGTGACACACCCACAAAAATTGGAACTTTTTGAGCCGAAATCGATACGAAAGTTCCTTAGATTTTAGTAGTGGGGCTGCTCAAAAAGTTCCTGAACCGGGTGGCTTTTTAGTTACAAATTAACGCCTTTTACCTTCTCTGCCGTTCTTTCGCCTTCCTTTTTGAAATCGTTGACGCCTTTCCTAGAATTACCTGCTTGCTGAAAGTGGCGATACTTTACCCATAGCTATGCCGACTCTTTAACAAACCGGTAGAAGCTCATGAATTTTTCATGAACACACACACACAGCCGGTCGCTGTTACTGACTCACAATTACATAGATGCAATGTAACTAATATAACTGATTGCCTGTATACGATTTAGCTGCATATGGTTATATAAAATAACTTCTTTTTTGTTTCATTTTAATGTAAATTAAACCAGCTTATAATAAAAATATATTAATTTAGTGAACACTTAAGTATCTAATGATAATAAGAGGCATGATTACAGATATTCTAAAATGAAACAAAACATTAAGCTCACAATTCTGTTGCATATAAAAAAAATGTGGTTGTTTTTTCATTATGTAATTTAATCCACAAAGGGAGAGAATGAAATTGTTTCAACCATCATGACTAGAACAAATCTGATGTGTGGTTATTAACTTGGAGGGTGGTAGAACTTTCTATGAGAACTTGTTCATTTCCTGAATAGGTGGCGCTAAATTCTGGGATGTCACTCAAACTTGCCAAAGATCCAAAATCACTTTTACTTAATGAAGAGCTCGTATTGGATATGACCAGTGGGCGGTCCTCTGCAGAGTTGTGTTTTGTTGGAATTGAATCCATCTCCATGTGCCCATTACTATAGCTGTCCGTGGTTTGCTTCGTGGTTGAATAGGATTTGGAAGATTTAATTAATTTTGCATTTGACTTCTAAAAATAGATTGACATGATGATGATTGGCCATTATATTTACTTTCAGTTTTTATGTGTGAATATACAACAGGTTTAATACATTTTCAATGTTGCTTACTATAATCACAAATCATAATCTAGTTCCTTATGTTTGCTTACTATAATCACAAATCATAATCTAGTTCCTTATGGAAAATAGTCAACATACTTACCGATGAAGAGTTTAGACTTCTTCTTTCAAAGTGTTTGCTCAAGAAATCTGATGAATTGACTTTCACATTCCACCATTTACTGTACGCTTCTCTTACAGTCTTTGAAAATACCACATATATCAAAAATATGATCACACCTTGGAATGCCACCATTGTTGTATATATGTAGGTTAAGGGAAGGAGCTCTTGTCTTTCAATTATGACTAAGCCGAGTGCCCATGTGATGCCCATTATCACCACTAGTGAGATGGCAGACTTCAACCAGCTGCTCATGTTTTGGAATTTGGACTTCTCTGTTTGCTTCTTCTGGTGTCTCCACATGATGGTGGCTGCCATGATGAAGAACCCGGTGTTGATGAGGAAAATAAAAATAACTGGAACTATCAAAGACCACTTGAAATGATTGTAGGGGTTAAGGAAGCATCTAAAATATAAATGAGCGATATGATAATATAGAAAGTCTAGTTCTTTGAGTAAGTAATACAATGTATTGACTCATGGTATTCGAGGATAATGATGTCTGCTTTTTTGTTATTGTTGTAAGTAATGAGACTGACTTGCCTGATTGTATAATTATCATGCCTCTAGCAATCAATGTTATTTTTAACTTATTGATTAGTTACTATATACATGAAATTTATAACTTACGCTTCGTTGTATCCATAATTAGGCTGATTAGGCAGTGTATAGCCCAACGGTACAGTGAGGCCCATGTACAACAGTGGAAAACCGTAACTGATCACAGTGAAGGCAATGATATATCTCTTTGTATGCTTCACAAATACTCTAATTAATGCCACATACAGGACCACACCCTCCATTAGCATCCACATGAATGTGGCTAGGAAAAAATAGTGAAGTAGAACTGCAACAATCTGACAGCTAACAGGTACATTAGAAGATGCAGTTTTGTCAATTCCAGCCACAAAAATTATTTGAGATATACCCAGACTGATGCAAAGATTTATATGAATGTAGTTCCTCATACTTCTTAAAGACCTGAAGTAAATAAAGCACAAAATAATTAATTCTATAGTTTATATATCAGTTTTTAGGTACAAACATCAAAATATGCAGTTGTAATGGTTTGATTAATTGTAGAAAATTGAATTTATCATTATTGATAACTACAACCAATAAATGATGTAAAGTATGTTTTTTTTAAAAGCAGTTGCAATTCACTATTGTCCAAAACATATGGTACTTTACATTTAAGTAGCTATTAAAAAATTCAAAGCCAGAAAAGAAATTGAAATTTCATTAGTAAAAAAAATATAATTTGTATGTTCAAAAACATGTATCAGAACACTCTTTGACTACTTACTACTATATAATTGGAAATACTGTCACTGAAAACATCTTTACCTCTTTACCAACATTGGATATTTTTTTAAAGTAGTTCTATCATATTAGATGCATAATAATTTGAGATAATAATGGATATTACTCACACATTAAATAAAAGTACAGGTCTATATTGAAATAGTACTATGCAATGATCAAATTCTTAGGATCAATTTGGATAGGTTTTTGTAATGCAAATTAGTTTTTAAAAATAATTTTGTGTTTGGAAAACTTATTATTATAAAAATATCACATAGCACATAATATGTTGTATCACTGTTAAAGATGGGGTGTTTGGATAACTTAGTTTTGGTGTTAAATAGGAGGCGCTGCCTGGACACCCCAGTTTAAAGCCTAATATTGTCTCCATAGTTAGTCGCAACTAAATGATATTTGAAAGGAAGAAACTAATGGATATGAGCTATTATTATAATAAGCTCACTTGGTAAAGTATGAATTGGTGTAGAAGTTATAAGGGCTCAAAGTGGGGTGTCCAGACAGCACCTACTGGCAAACACCTCAAGAGGTGCTATTTAAGCACCCCATTTTAACAGTGTAATGATATATATTTATGTGACTGTTACTTACCTCAGCATGACAAATGTAATCACTGTCAAGATCATAGCCACCAACGACACAGCCACTCCCACATATCCAATGATGTTCAGACTTAAAGTTACACCCTCGGAGAGCTGTTGTGGTCTGGCACTCAATAAGATGGCGAAATGGGTGAGGTGATTACACTCACAGACCGTTCGACTATCTTTAGAGAGTAAGTCATTTTTCACACATCCTTTGTCTGACCAGTCAGCAATGTTTAGCAGGGTTCTAATTAAATAATAATTGTATGATTGTCCAGTATTGGACACAAAGCAAATAAGAAACAAAAAATTATCAGAATTTACTTTTATTTTGTATGACTTTCTAAGGTGTGTCAGTTTATTATTGTTATACAAAGCAGGTTATTCGGTAGGTCATGCCATAATTGGCATTTTAGCATATCTGTGTATGTAAAATTCTGTGCTACAAGTTATGCTTCTGGCTTTGATTTCAGTGTTGTTTATAATGAGACATTAATAAGAAACATAATATTATACTGTTCTCATTTGTAAAACTTGATTTGCATAAATATATCAATAAAGTGTACACCCCTCCCACTGCATCCCTCTTGCTGCTGATCGGAGATAAATAGTTATTCTTTTGATTTATACAGTAGTATAATAGAGAATACTTGAAACATATTATAAGAAAATCCGGCACTATTAGGTGGTAACTCATATCAATTAAAAAATATATAAAAATATAGATTAATTACTACAAACATTACATACCCAGTATTTTTAGTGACATCCAGGAAAACACATTCTATTGCGGAATTAACACTATCATTTTGAAGAATGCTCTACACAATAAAAAATCATTAAAATATTTTAAATGAGGCTATTTTTATGTCTGTGATGATACTTACTAATAACTTCTCTGGATGCTCGAATGATATTAATACATTAGACTTCAAAGTAACGTTATCTGAAGGACAAGATTTAAGTCCACACTGAAGGGAACTGGATATCACATCTGATACCAACTCATAACTATTATTTGAATAAACAAATTGTTTGTAATTACCATATGAAACTGAAAACTAAAATAACTGTTTCAAATTATTGTATATCAAGTGTGTTTGCAAAATTGTTGGCCAAAAAACAACAAAAATTGACAGGTGTGCAGTTTATCAAAACTGTGTAGCAGGCATTAAAAAGAATCAGTGTGGTGCAATTTAAGCCTAGAAATTGTGAGACCTTATCTTTTGGATTTACTAAGGTTTGAAGATTAGAGTGCAGTGTTAAATCTATATTTTCAAACTATGATTAAACAATGTGTGCATAATGCAAAATGAATTAATATATTTTATGTTGCTGCATTTGTAATACAGCTTAAAGTATACTTTAACAAACCTGTCATTTTTAAAAGCATTAGCCACATTTGTATATGCTGCAGATACAACTCTAATTTTTTTGTGTGTGTCAGTAAATATTTCCAGTAGCTCTCGAGGGATAGTGATAGACATGTCTCCTGCACTCATGAGGCCCGGAATTTTCTTAGTGTCAAGGACAATAAAATCAGTTGAATTGTCTGTGTTCAAATCAATTGTCTGAACTTCAAGAGCTGTAGAATAAAACAAAATAACTGAAAATTACAAGTTAATTTAATAATAATATTATTATGACAATAATATTTTAAATTATTATTAAGTTTTTCCTTTAAATAAATAGAAGATAATAATGGAAGCTTTTTCTCTATTTAACAGACAGTAGAATACAAAAACTGAACTCAATATTTCAAACCCATTTCTGCCTAAGGGGTCAAAGATTTCATCAAGAAGTTGAATTATCAGGAAAAGTTTTAATTAATAGTAAATTGGCTACTAAATGCAAATTATTTCTGCCCAGCAATGACTGAACAATGTAATTAAAATATGCATATTGTAAGAATAGAAAAAAAATCTAAATGCACGAGTATAATAATGCCACATAATCAAGTAGGTACATAAATATATGTCTGTTGAAACTTAGTCAGGAGCGCACCTCCACTGTTTACTAAAGTCACGCTAAACATCATTTGGGAACAACTGCAGGAACATTTAGTTTCACTGAAATATATTACCAAAGCTGTGTGAATGTAAACTAAAGCCTGTCACATATATATAAAAAACAACAATATACGAGTAAAAAATCTAAATGCACGAGTATAATAATGCCACATAATCATGTAGGTACATAAATATATGTCTATTGAAGGGGGCAAGGATGACTTCACAAGCTCCCTCTCCACAATCGGCTAGTGCAATAGTGGGAATGGTTTTAGCTATTCGTAGCTATAGTTTCTCGAAGGACCAGAGTGCTCCTTGTGCTATTATTACCAAACACAATAATACTCAGTAAAGTAGTAATCTAAAAAGCACTAACTACGGTTACAATGCGTCGCCAGACAACACAGTTTGCCGGCGGTTATAAATGATAGATATGTACATGGGCGATTGTGTGTATGCGATGATAAAAGTTTGTCTCTTAAATACAGTTCATACCAGGGTAGACCTTGTCACATATAAATGTATGTACTTGTAATATATTATACATGCATATACATACCCCTAAACAATTTATGGGTAATTAATTTTGTGTATTTTCTATAAATGGTTAGGGACTTATTTTGTTCCAAATAACAATAACATATTCCCTTGAGAATTATACTGGAATTTTATCTATAATGAATAAGTCAGTAAACATCCGTCAAACGTGTCGTAAGTTTAGAAGCATATACTGGCTACAGTCAGACATAATACATTCAATGTATTTTTTTGCTTAAAAATTAAACATTATAATAATATTGTTCAATAACATAATAAAAAAATAGTTTTCATAACGATTCATTGTCACACACTGAAAATACAATTGCTCATCAAAGTAGTTTGTATCATGTAAGCTTGAAATCTATTATTGTTTATTATTATTAGTTAACAAAAAAAAATTTCTATTGGCACTATTTTGGATGTGGTGAAATCACCACATTTATAACGGACAAGAACTGGAACTTAGTTACTTGTACCATAATTCTTTTGTTCATCTTTTAGCTTATTATGCTAGAACTTTCTCACAATAAGCAAACGACCAATCAAGTCACTTCATGCTGGTTATGTTCACTTTTCATGTGCAGACTGTATTTTTTTAATTTACTATCCAGTTGATTTTTTCTAGAGTCAGTTCTGCATTGTCCTTGCTATTTCAAGCTGAATCTTATGAGTCTTAAAGCAGTTCATTGGAACTCTAAATTGAAGGACTAGTTCAGGTGTGTGAGCAGTTATACAGTGGCTTTAATAGTTAACAAGACTGACACAGTAATTTCTGAAGGCAAAGCATTCTGTTCTCTTCGTTTCAGGGCTGATGAATCACAATAGGATATAGATGCATACAAAATTTTACATAATGAAAAGTTGCCAACATGGTCTTGGCAGTAGAGCTGAGTCAGCTCCAGTTCTGCCAGTCTTGAGCCATGAGAGTGCAAGGTCAGTGATTTAAAATATGATGTTTAAATTTGGATTCTAAAAGCAAGTTGCAGTTATAAGTATGAAAGAAGAATTCTTGTTAAATGATGCGTGCAGTAGGAAACACACAGTATGGTTCATGCAGAGAAAGCACACATAACATACTCACTAATAGGTCAGAGTTCATTTGTCTGGAGTAATCAACCATACATGATTGGCGAGCGCGACACTTACAGGGGTAACACAATTGAAAATCGGGGATGTTTGTTTATTTATTTTTATATAATTATGTTTGGACGTACGTATGTCTTTTTGTACTTTGACCCTCCGTATTTTTGTGTTCGCTCCGCGTTCGACCCCGTCCCAAACTTCACTAAACAGAATCCTCCGGTTTAGCGACCATTACCCGTATCGCCTTAGAAATTGAATTGTTTACGGCTTTGAATTGTTTTGCGGGTGCAGTTAAAACTCAAACACTTATGGGGGCTCCATTTCTATTCGAGTTAGTGACAGTGGTAAGTTAATACGCTATTTGTCACAGTTATAAGCCCTACTCAACAGTATTTACTTAAAAATTCATTGTCCACTAGACTTACCACGAAGGTAAGTCTTACGTAGGTATGTTCAGTCGTGTGAAAGTATTGTGCGTTACAACTACTATTAAGAATATCACAAAGAAAATTTTAAATAACGTGATTTAATTTTGTTGCTTCTTTTTCAATTCAAACTGTTGCGGGAGTGGTTACTATGACATTGAAACCCCTTTACCGCATACGTAATTTAAAAACTCAACTTTATTTTAGTAGCTTGAGTGTTAGTTGTTAAAATCAAATTTAACAATAGTGTAGTTTAAGGCTCGCTCGCCATTTGTGCTCAAGCACACCACTAGTAGTACAACTGTGTGTAGACACATGAGGAAACATGAAGCAAAGCATTCTGTTCTCTTCGTTTCAGGGCTGATGAATCAAAATAGGATATAGATGCATACAAAATTTTACATAATGAAAAGTTGCCAACATGGTCTTGGCAGTAGAGCTGAGTCAGCTCTAGTTCTGCCAGTCTTGAGCCATGAGAGTGCAAGGTCAGTGATTTAAAATATGATGTTTGAATTTGGATTCTAAAAGCAAGTTGCAGTTAAAAGTATGAAAGAAGAATTCTTGTTAAATGATGCGCGCAGTAGGAAACACGCAGTATGGTTCATGCAGAGGAAGTACACACAACATACGCACTAATTATGTCAGAGTTCACTTATCTGGAGTAATCAACCATACCTGATAGTACAACTGTGTGTGAGACACATGAGGAAACATGAAGCCACATGAGTGACTGGTGTAGTGACATGTGATGCTTTCATTATCGTAGACAGTGTACAAAATGATCAATAGCATACACTAAGCAAGTCATGGCAAAACTTATAAACTTGTGAGCTACTCACTAATTTGACATGTCACTTGATTGGAACATGCTGTTTGTTTGTATTGCCAAAGCATACAAACTGGCCTAACTGTCTGAAGTCCTTCAAACTGAGGAAGTAACAGTTTGAAGCTAGTTTATAGACAGTGTTATCATAACTATTGGTTCATAGCGCATATAGCAGATGTACAGAATCACTATTGTTTATTTAAAAAAGTATATTGGACATGCATAACTAGGGTGTTTACACGAAGAATAAGATACTGGTATATGTGACAGGCTTGGGGAAAATTTGCCTAAATGTGGCATCTAATGTTTTCTATTTTTTTAGTACCAGTAGGTTGTACTGGGCTTTGGAATGGCATCCTCAAAATTTGGAAGCTTTAGCACATGCCGTCTTTGCCCTATACACTTCAACACTTCAGTATATTATTTATTGCTGATTTTGAAAATAGAAACGCCATGAAAAGGAGTTGCTAAGGTCAGAGGGCGTATCTTGTATTTTGTATACTATTACCGCTTGTCTCCGTAAACACTATGAAACAATCCGGTTGCAGGTGGATTGAAAAAAGTCTAATGAGCTTAATTTAGGCCTCTTAGAGAAACTATGCTTATGTTATATGACAATAATTGCATAAGTATTTGATTATGTAGGCAAGCAAGTGAATTAGTTGACTGGGAGTGATTGGTGAGGAGCCTAGCTAACTCTTCACGTCCTGTTAAGGTCTCCAAGGTACAAGGAAGGACTGGTGGCAGCGTAACTATACTTAAGAGCCTGGAGAAGTCCTGAGCTTAATCACCCACGGAGCTAACCAGACGACCTCACCCCCCCCCCCCCCCCACAATGTCTATAAGGCTTTACTCTACAAAACTTTACAACGATTAGTCTATTCATAGGAATAAAAATCATATTTATTGTTTGATGAAATCAATGAGGGTTATTTTAAAACAATATTACAAGTATTGAAAACTAAGCAGTAAGTGCAACAGATGACAGATGATTTAGTGTTGTAGATATGGCAGTTTGTTTGTTTTGTATATTTACACAACTACAAAGAAATAAAATGGAAACACTTAGCTTACATCTTTCAAAAACGTGACCACATATTATAGGAAAACTATGGCCTATCTGCACATTTTACACACAAACTATCAATAAAATTGCTAAAATAATGAACCTCTAGGTTAATGTACATATTATTATATCAGTCTTTGAAGCTTTAGATATTCATTCTAATTGAAAAAAAGAAGAAGCAAATACGAAATCATGGGAGTATTGCATGAATTGATTTACTTAAAGAGAAAATAGTTCGTAGCTTCAAATGATCACTAGTAATATTGTGGAGTTTCAAGAAATTGAATGCAATCATTCGATGTTTTCTTTTTCCATGGCAACTGAGCCGCAATGTTTACTTAAAGTGCGCAAAGCAGCTGTTCTGTAAACAGTGTCAGTTCTAGTGTCATGTCACTGCTAAGGGTTTTCTAAGTACTGCTACAAATTGGTGGTGTGTTAGTATAAGTGCATCTGACCTGATATATGTTCAGTAATGGGATAAAGTGAATATTGTAAACTTACCTATGTCTACTCTAACAAATGTTCCCTTTTCAGGATTGTAACGAAAGAGAACTGATTCAAATGCCAAGAAAAGAGAAGTTGCTGCAATTATTGAGTCACGAGAAAAATCCTATATAGAGTGGGATACAATTTTATATATGCATTACTTATATTCTTGTACAAATATATGAAATTTTTTGCACTTTGACTTTAGAATAATCATTAACCAGAGTAGTAAACAATAGCTTACCATACTTGAAGTGAGTGAAAGTATTTTGTAGCCTGACTCTAAGACACTCTACATATAGGGCAAAACATTTCCTTAAAAAGTTATAATAATTGATCATCAAAGAGGAGTATAGTATACAGCAGATGTTTATTTGAGTCATTATCAAATACATGCATACCTCTAGACTGTTTGTAATGTTGGCAATGTTTAGAGAGGAGACTATGTGGACATAGAGGTATGTCCATATGCTGATATTCTCTGTCCTAATTGCAGATTCATTTCTCAACAGATTGAAATATCTCTCATAATCCTGCGAATAAAATTTGTACAAATGGTCAGTACAATAATAATAATGCCATTATTATTTTGCTGAATCAGATTCTTTTATTTACACGTAAATTAAACTAGTTGTGTGAATATGCAAGCAATACAATTGCTTTTCCTCGTATGTATGCAAGTGTGTATGTATGTGTGTGTATGGTCAACTTGATTTAAACTTCATAAGAGATAATATACTTACCATTTCTATCAAGAAAGAGTGAAGTTGATCACTAGAACTAATCTAAGATAATTTACAACATACACTTTTAGAGTTATTTTCAAGATAAACAATAACTGACTTACGTTGAGAAGAATTTGTCGCTCTACATTTTGAACAAACTCAGTGTTGGACAAGGTAGATGTGGGGAGTGAATTTGTTGGCATTACTGAAGTACTAACAGAATGCTCTAGTATTGCTGAAGGAGACGGATATACAGTCAGTGGGTGATGTTTACTTAAATACGAATAAGGCATACTGTTTTGTATGGCTTGGGTGTTTTGGTTTACAAGAGTAGTATATATATGTGATGGTGGGGAAGGCTGTATGTTGCTGAAAGTTGGCTCCAAATCAGGTTCTGATTCACTGATGACATAGTCTGAAGTCATACTTGGAGCCAAATTCACTGTACTTGAAGGTTCATCAAGTACATTAATAGTACTTGGAGTCAATGTGTGACTAGTTGTTAACTGTGGAGATATTTTATGAAATGATGTTGTGGGTTCCATGCTTGTTTCAATAATAGATGACATTAAATAGGGAGAAATATCTGAGGAGAAACTCGTTGTTAAAGCAATAGGAGATGAGGTTTTTTCTGGGTTTATTGTTGTTGCAGAAAGAAAGTTTAGCAAACAAAGTTCTTCTGGTGCATATGCTATCATACACTGGTTAAAAGCTGATAGATTAAAAGTTTCAGTGAGCAAAGAGCGACTTGAAATTATTGTCTCTTTGATATAATCTTGGTCAGTCAAACCAAATACAAGTCGAGTCTGATTTGGAGAGTTGCAGTAATCAGAGACATTGCCATTTCTCAAACGATCTTGCCACCAGCTATTAATAAAATATTGAAAGTAATTAAAATAACTATTAACCAACTTACTTTGAGGGTGAATAACTATCAAATGATTCGTTTAATATAGATAACCGAAATTTATCTGATACTAGATCTATTGTAATGTTGTCAATAGACCAAGTATCCCTTGCTGAGTCAGTTACATGAACTTTTGTAAATTGACTTGTTTGAAGCCAGCGAAATTGTATAGAATCAGTAGAATTGAAACAACATATATTTGTTCTTATTGATTTAACATCACTGATAATGACTTGATTATCTACAGGATATCCACGAAGACTGAAGTTGTATTTATCTCCAATAGAAATATTTGGTTCATTGTGATCCTTATTTTTTATGCGTATGAATTTGAGGGGAATCCATTCACCAGGTTCTGAAGACACTCCAATAGAAAATTCTACACCTTCATCAAAAGCATTCACAGTATTACATTCCTCTTCTCCACCTTTGTTAAATGCAATATCAAAAGAAATTTCTCTGAAATATAAATTTGTAAAATATATTTATTATTTAATACAAGTGCAGCTGTAATCTTTACATAGGGGCTAAACACATTAAAACATGGTTACTTACATGCAAATAGATGAACTCTGACATGATAAATGAAATGGCAAATTTTTGTGTGAGATGTCTTCCATTTCCACCTCAAAGTAATCATTTACTGAGGCCAGCTTTCTCCTAGGAATACTTGCACTACCTCCACACAGTATCACACTGTAGAAAGAAACAAGGTTATCTCATGCACATATTCTAGCATATCAATCCATAATCTTCCTCGACATATCATATCACTTTAAAGCTCAATATGTACACTTGCTTCTCTTAGACAAGGATCTGATCCACTTACCGAGCATGTTCCAGAGAACAATTTGAACTGAAGAAAATATCTACGCAGTTGCAGTCTCCTCCTCCATGCTCCTTTTGCTCAAATAGGTAGCTACAGTTATAGTTGCAATTATCTAGCTCATAAGGTCTAGTTCCACTTGTCTTTTTAAATAGCATTCGGCTCTCGTTTCCTGATACTCCATAAGTAAGTTCAACGTCCGTGCTACTGAGGGCATCGTCTCCACCAACACATATTCCATTTGACCTCCACTCGACGCAAACATGCGATCTATTATGGGTCTCCATTAAAACATTATTTAGGATGATAACAAAGACGACCAGAACGAGGTCGAATCTCGCCATATTGACCCAGTAAGACCAAAATCATACAACTTGAATTTAACAGAAACTGAAGCCTCTGCCCAGCAGACCTGTAATACTGGTCCACCTCGTCCCCCTTCTATTATTACCACCCCAGGGAGAGCTTGATGTCGTTTCCGCTGCCGAATGGAATGGGCGTGGCTAAGAATGTGAGGCACATTCGATGGTAAAACAATACTTTACACATTTTTACGAAGAATTATGACCTCGTTTACATTTGTGAATGAATTAATAAAAGAACTATTACAATGCAACGGTAACAACTATCGCTTTCCTAGACACAAACTTAAAGACACTAGCTATATACAGTCTCTTGGGTTTCACTATCTTAGATATTTAAAGTCATGTCATAAATAGGTAGTAGGGCAATCTACAATGAATGGATAGAGTCCACTCGGATGGGGCTCACTCGCAATGTAAGATAGTATCAATAGGTCAGCCCTTTGGTTTAAAGTAGAAGGCCAGCCTATAAAAAGAAAGAAACTGGAACCCGTTAGTGGTTAGTCAATGAATATATTTATAAGCAGCTCTCTAATTGAGATGGCTAAATAAGTTGCTAAATAGAATGACTATTAAAGCTATCCTGAACAAGGCCTAAGGCACCTAAACTACTTGAAACTTCAGTTTGTGGACAGAATGTTCTTTGCACACTTTCTTCTGAACCATTATGCACATCTTAAAAAATGAGCTAATGCTGCACTCACAGTGTACATGAATTTAAGTACTTGTGGCTTCATGGAGCAAATACATTATTATACTAGCTGTACAGCTTTTCAATTAAAATTTAAAGACAATCGGATAAAAAAAAAGATAATAGCTTTTCATCACATAGCTAATATGTCAAACTTAGATTTTATGTGGGAAATTATATTAGATAAACTGAAATTATGTACTTTAGATACCAAGATTTATAACAAATAATTAAGGAGTGATTGGAACAGGGGAATTCATTTATTGTGGGTCAAAGGTCATCAAATAAAACCGGGATAATAAAGATTTTGCATTTTCATGTGCATTTATATAATTATATTTATTTTAGTATCAAACTGAAAGATTAAAGAAAGTATCATATGGTATCAATTTGATTGAAAGCAAATGATAAAAGTTTACACAATTTTGATGCTCTAAAATGGAACTAATATTACATTAATATTCTGTCTATTTTACTTCCTTGACACTGACACTTGAGAAAACAATTTTTTCAAGCCTAATGGCTATACTTAATTTGAAATTTAAAAAAAAATTCCATCAAATTGAATTTCAGATTTTGTTGATGCTATTCATATGAACACTGGCATAATGCTGGGAGCAAATTCTGATCACATTCTGTGTGATCATACATGCATGAAGCAGTGTCATGTCCAGGCCAGCCATACTTAAAAAGGAAATCATCCTTGTCAGCAATATCTATCCGAGATGTCATAAAGAATCGGTTTTCAAAAGTAAATATTGTTTAGTGGATGATGACAAAGCATATCAAAGATATTAGTGTCTTGTGCAACAACAGTATCTAGTCTACTCACACTGTGCCCAAGTCAATAGTTGTTTTAACTATGAGAGTGCCAAGATTGTATGTTGCTTGATGAACAATTATAATTATAGTGATAAAATCTTGCTTGTATGTAATTCTTATATGCAACACAAGCATAAAATTGTATTTCAATCCTAGAACCCATAAGTAGGTAAAAAATGACTTTATTTACAATAGCTTTAACAGCTTGATGCTGCCCAGGCATAGTTGAAGGCCATCCCGCCTTCTGTTCAGTAGTTTTTGGCTTTGATCATTGTTCCTGAATAGATTGCATGGCCTACACTGCGTAGAAACGTTCGTTCACTTTTAAATTTGCCCACATTAGTACAATCTCAATACTGCGATCAGATTGGGCGCCACTCTAATAAGTATCCGATGTGGAGATCACACCGGACCCTCCCTTGCCACAAAGGTACATATGTCCCTTAAACACACTAGCAGCGAGCTCATTTTTCTCCTAAAAGTACAGCTTTTTTAGGCTTACCCTCACTTTCTTCTGGTACTACAACCATAAACATGTCTTGTTTTAGGGTAAGTCTTAAAACTGAAAAAAATTTCTTCAAACTTGTTATTAACAAGTACTAGAGGACCTAGCATAAATTTTTGTGATTAGAAGAAGATAACTCAATTTGTCTAGGCTAAATTTACCCCAAGGAACAACTTTATATATGTGCCAAAAGCTCAATCTGGGACAAAATGACACAACATTTGTTATCTCTAATGATGCAATTAGCATGTATGTGTATGTACTATATAAGCAGTAGCAAGTCCTGAATTTATGAAAGTAAAAACAAAACAAAAAAGGGTAAACATTGCAGGTGCTCGCAACAGTCACTGATTCTAGTTGACCAAATCATGTAGCATCTTTCACATACCCTAAAAATAGTCATTTTAAATATTATGAGCACTTTGTAGGAAGTCTGAAACTGCAATGGTTTGGTAGATATAGTGAAATCGCTTCTGATTGGTCATTTGGGGCATTTCGCCCTGCATATAGAGCTTTTGGCACATATCACAAGTTATTCCTAGAGGTCAAATTTTCCTAGAACAATTGACGTATCCCCTCTAAAATATTAAGTGCACACAAATATGTGCTAAGTCCTAAACTAAAGTCACAAAAGCCTGCAGCTAATGGTTACCATGTCATGTGAACACTTTACCAGACATTTTTCATTTGGTCGTTTCTCAGTAGTAGAGTGGTTTTTATCAGGCGCTACTGGTCATTAGGAATGTCGGAATGGCATCAGTTGATACTACAGAAGCTACTGTTTGGGGCAAACTGAAGATGAAGTAATTCCTTATTGTTAGCTATAATTAACAGTCAACGGTTGTATATTTCTAAATGTTTTCAAGAGCTACTGGTACTACTTCACTAGAACAGCTAACTATGTACTGCAGGAGCTACCTTTACTTGGGAAAATTGAGGTAAACAAAGATAGCCGAAATTAATAATGGCTATATACTAGTAACTTCAAAATGAAACCAATCAATTTAGAAGTGTAGGATCAAGAGTTAGAGAGTAAATTAAATACATGCTTTTGTAATCTAGGGATATTGTTTTAGTCCCATGAAATCGTTAAATTCAATCTTTATAGGACTCAAGTTTTAAATCTATTTTTTTGGTAAAATTAAAAGTACAGTCACACTCACTATTTGTACAGCACAAGTACGCCATTAGCATAACAACACATTCTATTACATAAAATATAAGATTCCTGATGCAATTAAATAATCAGTAATATCTAAGTGAGTGAACCAAAAAATGCAATAAACTGTCTACTTAATGTAATATGTTTCTAGTCTTAAAGTTTAATGTAATTGCAAGTATGTTACAAATTGGACTGAGTGATGTTTTTAGTTGTCAAAGTGGAATTGGTCTGTGGAGCACTTAATGAATAAGCATTAGAGTAAGACTCATCATTGCTCTTCTCCCCAGGAATACCCTCATCACTTTCTAGCTTGACTTTGAATGGAGATGGATGATAGGAAGAATTGGGTTGCTTTCTGGATTCTAAATTCTTTGGTAGATTAAGTGTATAATAATAATAAGGTCATAAAATTTACTTATGCATGCATGCATGTAAGTATAGATATAATTATGATAAATCAGGTTAATATAATAATAACATTAATAGCAATATTATTTTCAGTTGAGCCACTAGTTAAGTACATAAAGTTAATCAACAAGAAGTAGATGCATTTGCTGTTTAATTTAATTTTAAATATTTTGGCTATATTAACTTAAATTTTATAAGTCTTACAGTTTGAGGTGGTTTAAGATCTTTAGAAGGTCTAACGTCACGTTTGAACCATTTATGATGCCAATCTGATTGTCTAACTGTGAGATTCCACCACTTTTTGTAAGCATCTCTAACTGATTTTGAAAATACAACAAACATAAGAAAGATAAAAAATCCTTGCAAAGCCACCATAATGGTATAAATATAGACTAAAGGAAGTAACGCCTCAACGTTCAGAAGCATGATTCCTATAATCCAAGTGAGGCTCATTATCACAACCAATGAAACTGCAGAGCGTAGCCAACTTCTGACCATCTGAACTTTTGTCTTTTGGATTTGTTTGAGCTGATGGCGCCACATTATTCTGACAGTCATTATGAAGAATGTAATATTGGCCAAGAATATCACAATAAATGGAGCTATAATTGCCCATATAAAGTTGTTCCCTGCATTCAGGTAGCATCTAAAATGTATAATAAGGAAGTTAATTATTCATACAGTAAGATCTATAAAGAAATATAATTATAACTGCTTTGCTGAAGAAAAAAATATGGCTCAATTAAATTCTGCTGAGCTAAGTACACTTGCATTTAGTTATTGCACTTTTATTATGATATTTTTATTGGGTGTTGATTCATACTGCCACTCTAGGGCTTACGCAGAGTTATATCCATAGTGATTTTTGTGAAGTCCAAATCCAAGAGGAAGAGTGAGAAGCCCCATATATAATAGAGGAAGACCATAACTCACAGCAGTAAATGTAATGATGTAATTCTTTTTATTTTTGATAAACACTCGCACTAGAGCTATGTAAAGTATCACACCCTCCATTAACATCCACATGAAAGAAACCAGAAAGAAATAATGGAGTAACACTGCAATTATTTGACAGTGAACAGGGACAGGATCTCCAGTTCGATCCACTCCAGCTACAAATAGAATTTGTCCCAGGGAGAGATTGAGGCAAACATGAATGTGAATGTAGTTCCTTATACTGTGCAGGGACCTGTGGTGTGTAGTACAAGAAAATTCAAGAACATGAATATTAATACTACTATAGCAACTCATGAATCTCAATTATGTATTATGTGGAATACAAATTCATTAAGGAAGTAGGTAAAGTATATTATATATGTGTACTCAGTAAGAATTTCACACAAACATACTTTGTGATTGAAGTTTGCATGAGTTACTATAATTAAAATGTTCAAATCTATCAGTCGGAATACTCCAAAAAAGTTAGTATACTAATTTTTATATTATGTAATGAGGGTATCTTAGGTCTAAATGCTTACCTTAGAGCCACAAATGTGATTACTGTAATTTGCCATGGCCACAAGTGACACTGCCACACCCACATAGCTGATAATGGACAAGTTCAGTTTCATTTGAGGTGGTTTAGGACTGAGTAAGATAGCGAAGTGAGTCAAGCTTGCACTCACATACTGTCAGAGAGTCTGTGGATAGCTTAAGATTCTTCAAACACCCTCTACCAGATCATTTGCCCGTCTTGAAAATAGAGCTATTTTATATAAATGTAATACAATGATTTTAAAAAAAGTTTTAAGAAAACAATTAAATTTTAGAGTTACTTTGTAATTTTGGTTCTACATAATATTCCGACTTTATCGAGTTTGTATACACATTGCCAATTATATATTTTGGCAAGAAATTTTATTACATGATCTTTGTTGAGCTATATATGGTCAGAGCAAAATTATCTGCTCGTTTAGATAAGCTGGTGTTGATAATTCAACTTCAAGCCATCCTCCTACACTAAATTTATACTTCTAATCTTGCATTAAACCACAATCAACTAGTGCAATTAGACCACAATCAATTAAGATAATGTGTCATACCTATTAGTGCCTGTAATTTCCAAAAACATACACGTAGTCTCCAGATTATTAATTGATAACTTATTCTATAATCAAATAAAAGCAATTTCAATTTTATATAGTATAAATATAAGAGGCTGGCAAACCTTAATGGTTTCAGAGTGTTCAAATGTAATAGTGACGGATGAGGTTGGCAATTCGTATTTATTTGTTACACATAGGCTTGTTCCACATTGTATAGCTGAAGATACTATATCAGGACCTAAAAATGAACTAGTTATACACAATGACACTAAAATAGTTATTCAACTTGTTATGGTCATCACATACCTTTCTTTTATTTGATAAGAGAACACTTTAGTTACATTTCTATATAATAGCTGATTTAACTCTAACAATACCATCACCATCATCAAATGCTTTCAGCAATTCTAATGGAATTGTTAATGTTATTAGAGGTCCAGTGAGACTAGTGAAGTCTGAAGAATTGATAGCAGTAACTGTTGATGAAGTAATACTGTTCACGTCTATCACTCTGCTATATAGTACTATAATAAACATTATATTAATATCAAGTTCTGACCCTTCATAATAACTAGATTGAAACGTTCTCATCTAAAGGGGTCTGGAAAAAAGCAAAGGAAAAATGTGAAAAAAATATTTCTTTAGGTGAGAAAGTTTCAATCTAGTTTTTATGAACGGTCAGAATTGATGTTAAAGCCTTTTCAATCCACAAATTATGGGTCCTCTCTGGAGGGGGAGGTGTTTCGGTTGATACAGAAAAGGTGTTCTGATGGCGCATAATTGGTGGTCTGTTGAGTACGAGACTGCAGCAAGCGGTACTACTCAACAGTACAAAGGAAAAATGTGAAAGTCTTGGAAGTCGAGGGTTGTCGTAGCTCAGTGGATAGAGCACCGGTGGCTAAAGCTGGTGGCCCTGGGTTCGAATCCCCGGCGACAACTAAGATATTTATACATTCCTTTGCTTTTTTCCAGACCCCTTCAGGTGAGAAAGTTTCAATCAACTATATTCATTGATTAAAAAAACGAAAAATAATGTATATACTTACCAAAATGAAATGATTGGAACAATTGGGAATCCACTAAAAAAGCTAAAAAGTTATCTTGAATAGAAAGCAGAGTTGTGCCAGCTACAATTAAGGCTCTTTCATTCACTGTTAAAAATGAAGTGTTCCAGTAACACTGCAAGGAGCGTTCCCACAGGGAGGAATTTATGCCCCACCCGGTTATAATATAACACTCTGAGAGGTGTTTGGAAAACATTTTTAGCAGAGTAGTATTTAACACCTTCTGCAAGCTTATTACAACACTAAGTAACATGTTTCAATGGCACTGCTAATAAATAATGACCACACCTCATTCACATAACCTCAAATTTTTAGATAAATAAATGATTGACAATGAATATATAAAAGTAGATTGAATAAAGTAGCTAAACAATTTTAAAGCTGTCCTTTCAACATGAGTAGAAGAAATATCATGATATGCACTCCATTTATGATCCATCATGTTCAAGAAAAAATATACGTGCATTGACACATAAAAATATAACATAAATCAATAAGCAATACAAACACATTCATAAATGCTAGTAAACACACTATTCTAAACACACACACACACAGAGACTCAGCTAAACACACTCAATTCTAAACACGCTCACAAATGCAACTAAACACACTATCCAAAATATGTGACCCTCTACGGGAAAATCGGGCACAACACGGCAAGTGGCCCAATCTGCTGTAAATGCCGCCGTCAAGCGGGAAAATACAGCTCTCAGTTTAGTTTATGTACAGTGGCTATCATGAGTGAAGCCAGGAATCTTAGAAATTAAATTAGTTTAGTAGAATAAGTGAACCCATAAATTTCACTGGTTCATTGAGTTTGGAATGAAACTCACTCATGCAATCCTTAGTAGCTATGTGTACATATTAAATTAAACCTATCAAATTAGTGTGATCTGGTGTATCCATGTTGCTAGTCTGTCATAAGTCAGAAAAAATGAAGATACCATTGGAGTTACTACATTCTTTCTTATGTGAACACCGTTGACACCGAAAAGGTGTACTGACGGCACATAATTGGTGGTCTGTTGAGTACGAGACTGCAACAAGCAGTACTACTCAACAGTATAAAGGAAAAATGTGAGAGTCTTGGAAATCGAGGGTTGTCGTATATACTTCATTCTTGTTTTCTGATAACTTCATCGGGGATAATTAAAAGAATAGAATAGAAGGTATGTCACACAGGTAATATTTAGTGGATACAGTGTAGCCCTGTGCTTGCTTTCAATTAGAAACCCTGGCACTACTTCCACAAATGTAAATACTACTATAAATTGGCAGTTGGTTAGTTTCTAAAATATATTTAGTGACAGTATAATAGCCTAATAGAGTTGGGAAGTGAAAAGGCTATAGAAGAATAACTTCCCTCATAAAACATTTCCTGTTTACTTGCCCCGTCAATTTTTTATACCAGTTCATTGAGTTTGGAATTTCTAGGAAGAAATGTCCAAGTTGAATTGAATCTACAAATAGTACAATCATCCATGACCACAGAGCTAATTAGTTAAAAGACAGAATGGTAACTGACCCTCAAGCACAACTATTTGTAGAAAGCAACTAACAAGTATACTTTTTCCAGGAAGGCAAATCCTTGACTTGGTGAAGTCACTAATTATATATTTCAGTTTCAAGTTAAGATGAAAATGAAATTTATACATTTCGTAATTTATTTCTTTGTCAGCCTTCTTTTGCACATTAGATGTATTCCCTCTCTTTCACAGGCTTTTTTAAACAATACAGAATTAAAAATATTTGGTCACTACAGGGAATCGAACACAGGATCACTTGCTTAACACACAAGTGATCTGCCACTGAGCTACGACAACCAGCCTGCAAACAAACACTCCAATTCTATTATTATACTGGTTTATTTTCAACTACACAGTAACTTCGTACCCCGAAAACCCTTTACCATTAGAGTAATAGAGTAAAAACCCTTACCATAAGAGTATTAGTGAAGACTGGAAATGGTTGTCCAAATCATTGTCAAAGGTTGCATGCTGTAATGATTAGTTGGGGAAAGACCTTTTACCAATCCTGATATGCTACCCGCGGGGATCAGGGATGGTAAAGGGTTCGGCTCCGCCAGATTGTTATTCCAATGTGTTATGGACTGGACTAGAGTGGAAACTTGCGCTATGGTGTACACTGGCTTCAAGTCTAGGTGAGTAGTTCCGTGGCCTGAAAGCTGAATTCTCTTTTGTGCAGATATACTGTAAATCTCTGAATTTGCTGTCTGTAGTCACTATAGGTGTCATTTTAATTTTAGCTACACCGCAAACATCATAAAACTAATTTTTTAGTTCTTGTGTGAGAAGATGTAGATGCATGTTGGAGTTGGAATGTTAACAGCCTGGTAAAGGCACATGTATCAGTTCAGTGGTGTTGTGAGTGTTCTATTGAAAATCTTGTGTTAGACTTCCTAAGCCTTGTGCAGAGAGATTTGAGGCAGTGGTTTATTCTTTTATCACTTCCATTCATCTGTAATGTCCACCAGTGTTAATTTACTAATTTCTTGTCTGCTCACAAGCCTCAAGCATATGTGCCGATAACCATTAGGCTTACCTGAGGTTCTGGTTGGCTTTGTGTTCCTGCATATTTAGCTACTCCTTATGAAGATAACATTTACATCTACCAGTTTCATTGCTGGAGCAGTATTGATACTTGACACAGCTGTTACGTTCATAGAAAAAGTTACGGTTCATTGTTACCACTAGGGAACTTCCAGTATACTCATGAATATATATTCATATTTCTTACCAGAAGTCCACCAAAATTATCTGTTTATCATTCGTGTTATTTCATACCAGTACCAAGTTTGGTACTTTCTATTGAATGCTAAACCAATATTGACCTTTAACCCTTTCGTTCCGGATCCCGCTTTGAAGCGGGTGAAGACCGATTGACTTCTCCGAATTTTTTAAAATAGTTACTTTATAGCTAGAACCTTCAGATTGCATACACAGGTGCCCAATGCATTGGAGAAGCATCTAAAATAGCTTTCAGCCAGGACTGCTTCGACAGTACCTCACAGCAGTTGCGTTTATTTCTTCTTCGGCAAAAAAAAAAACATCGGTTCTCCGTCGAATTTTAAAAAAAGTTACCTTCTTCACAGCAGCTTCATTTATGGATCCAAATTTTTTTTCAAATTTTTTTCAAATTTTTTTTCAAAGTAATCTTTTGAAAGATGGCGTCTAGAAGTTACAATGCGGTGCAAGTTTTAGACTTGCTTGATGCTGACTCTAGCGACTCAGGATCAAGCGGAGAGAAGGGAGACGACATCTAGGGCTATAGGAGGCCCTGTATATCAGGGTTGGTGGACCAGACCCCGTCAACTCTGATACTGAAAATGGGAGTCAAGAAGATGATCGAGGTAAGCTTGTCTTTCTCTTGTCTTTCTCTTGAAAAATAGCAAGCTTCTGTTGTGGAAAGGACTTATTTATAGCTATATTGAGATAGAGTAAGCTGTTTAGCTATAATATATATATATTTCATTGAGTTTTGAGATTTGAAAGTGGCTTGTGGTTTTTCGAACAAATTCAAATTTTCAAAAAAATTTAAAAAAGTTTTTACCACATGTACTACTAGGACCTGATGTGAATGCAGTCACCGACCCCGATTACGCAGATGAGGCGACAGGAGCAGAGTCTTCCAGTCATGAAGGTGAGGATACCTACTCTTCGTGTTTTTTCGCCAACAACGAGTTGATATTGGAAACATATCTATTTTCTCTTTATCCACACACAAATCAAAATGTGCTCGCATGGCAGTCTGGTTAAACTGAATACCATGTGGATCTAAATCACAACAAAGGGCATACGCAAAAGCGATGGAAAAAAGACCACAGTCTGCATTTCCAATTTGTCTCTGGACTTCAACTATATAGTCTTACAGTAAAATCGGAATATTTACATTTCAATACAACTGCAATTTGTCGCTTAAGAGACAGTGAAAATCCAGTGCCAGGTGAGCAGTCATATACGTCTACAGTTCCTGCAGGACAGAACTTGTAAGACATACAAAGCCAATGGCTGCCATTGACATGAACTATTTGAACAAACTGAGAATCTTCTGATTCATATTGGTCAAAACGTTGTAGGAGAAGAGTGTCCTGTAGTCCGTGTTGTTTGGGAAACTTTTCCTTTATCAGCACACTTGCAGCATTAATATGCTTATCTGTCAGCCAATGTCCTCTTTTTAACATCTCTTGATAAACTGACAGTCCCAGCCGCTTGTTCCAATAATTCCATTCATCATTGGATACTGGTGAGTCATTCAACACAATACTGGAACTATTCAAGGTGTCACTTGAGTTAGAACAACTTGGCTGCAGACTTGTGAACAGCGAGGTTTTTCTATAATTTAATACATATTATTATCACTACATACATGCTATATACAAAGGGATATTCTTTTAATTCATTTTATTCAATATCTAGCAAATAACATTTTAAAGGAGTACCTTGAGGTGTAACTTTTGCTACTTTCACTTGTTTGCTCTCATTTCCTTCACATTTCTTTGCTACAAAAGTAAATTACATTACAGAATGGAAGTGAAATTTTGAATTAACATAGCTAGCTACCATCAAACTTCTTCTTTAGGTCTTCATATAATTTCCAGCTTTCTGGACCAAGCGCAGATGCTGCGGATACAGTTGTAGCTAATGGTAAATTTACATAGCTAGAGAGCAGAACAAACCTGTTGTTGTAGAGACATTTCGTAGAACACATTGATTCTTACGCACATAAGTATACATAATACTTCTAGCCTAGTAAACAATAAACTATTAGTGATTGTTTACCCCAATAAATGATCCAATAACAAATACCTCACTCTTGCTAACACTGAATAAATCCATTATAATGAGACACAAGGCTTCTTGCACAAGACATCCATTGTGTATGAAAAAATCTGTTCATGACAAAATTGACATTACCATTGGAATAATTGACAAATAGCCTATCATTACAGAGCTTGACTTGTCATTGCAACAAAACTTAGAAAGGAGAAATTAAACTACCTCTTCAAATTGAGATAGTGTTATACATGTAATTGAATGACTTCTATTTTTCAATATTTCTATAAGTATAAAAATAAGTTAATCAGTATAAAACATTATGCATATTCAGTGAGTATAACTTACGAAGTTTCTTGCATGAAGTGTTAAAGTCATTATAGCTAGGGCACTCATGTTCCTGCCACTACAATAGATACGCACGAATGCATACTTGTTAATCTATATGTATGCATGCATTGTATGTATCCAATTTAACTGTATGTATGCATGTATGTATGTATGTACATATGTATGTATTTATGAATGTATGTACATACTAGCACTTTTTTTATTATTAAACGTAAAACAAAAATTAATTACAGTGAGATGAAAAATATTTTAGTTAGCTATCTAAGCCTATTGTTGTATAACTATAGCTAAAACAATTATTATGTGTTATCGACATTTTGGCTGTGACTCATGCAAGTGAGAATACTTAAAGTATAGTTAAATTAGTCAAGACTTTCTAGTCTCTATTGATCAACTACTCATAGTATTCTTGCTCAATTAAAAGGTTAATAAAAACTTACTGCGCCTGACTGAGTTTGTTTTTTTTGTTTTTTTCAAAACTATATAAATGTCATGTTAGAGGGATTAAAACAGGAGACTAATAAAACTCTAAACACAAAATAGCTAAGTTAGTGCTGAAGATACAATACCAAAAATTGTTACAAAAAAGTGACGGAATAAATTGAATACTCGTGTATAATCAACATAAAACAAAATAAAAGTGCCATAATCAATTTAAGCAACCAAAACTAAAACTAAAATTTGATAGAAAAACTACAACTAAAGTGTAAACATATGTATGCATGTATCTACATCACAGTCCCCTCCGCCTCAATAGCTTTACATCAATAGCTTTACATCGCCTGTCATGAAGTATTTATCATACACTGAATACTGCTATAAAAATTTAGCAACTCACTAATTGACTATGACATTCACTAAACTGAACTCTAATGTTTGAGCAAATTATCACTAGTGGAAAATATTAAAGCACACCCACAGCCTAATACATAATAAAGAAATAAAACAGACTGAGAGTTTAAAATGGTAAGTATATAATTTTGTAACTTCTAAAATTGACTCATGCCTCTGAATATACGCTACAGGTAAAATAAAATTGAGAACATTTTGAGAAAAATGGAACTGGTCAATCATTAGAACCCTGTCCATTTATGTAAAAGAGAAGCAATATAGCTAGTACCCCTATATAATTATACATGCTTATGCAGACTAAGTCCACTATCACAAACTTTATACAGGATTTTTTGTCGGGGAGGGAGAGTCTTAGTGTACTTAGCCACACCCACTTTTGTAACCTACAATGTTTTGATGCACATCTTTACATACTGATCAGTAAGTGGTCCTATGCACTAAATGGCTCAGTTTTGATAGTGTATGGAGAGACTCAAACTCAAGGGGGGTGGGGAGAGATCCCTCTCTGTATGGAACCCTGATAATCTAGACCTAAGAGCATCTTGTTAATCTTGCTCATTCTCCTTACAAAATTAACCGACTTACTTCTCCCATTTTAATTCTTTCTAGTATGGAAATAAATGGAGTTAATTTCAAAATTAAACTTTCTTTGGTAATTGCCAGAAATGTCACTACATTATTTTGAAACTCCTGGTCTCTTTGCTGGTACACTCTGATTTCCTTAGTTGAGAAGAAACTGGTGAAACAGATACTTGTAAACCAAATGAATCCATTGACTTTTTCTGGCATGTGTTAGATTCTAGTGACTCTTGTATCAATTCTGAATTCTCTCTGCAACTTGATAGTGACGATGACATATTGCAAAAGCTTTCATCACTATTATAACCATTCAACTGGATAGGATGAGAATTTTTATTTTGTTCTTCAATTCCCAATCTTTGTTTCTTTTGTGGTGTCTCCTGTACTACATTTACTGGCTCATGAGTACTATCACTCTTTCCTCCATCAGACATATCACTTCCGTATAATTGATTTTCGGCTACTTCATCTTGTGAAGGCAAGTGCATCTCTTTTAAGCTTCTTTTTCTGTAAACTTTCAGATGTGCAATATTGGTCCCAGTCTTGACAATCTTGCCATTCCTTGACAACTCATATAACCCCTTACCCATACATCTATTGACGATGTATGGTCCTAGCCATGTAGGCTCAAGCTTGCCACCTTTTCTCTGCTTCTGAACAGTATTCTCCAGAAGTACCTCTGTCCCTACGTTTATAGTAGCCACTTCATGTTTTCGATCATAGGTATTTTTTGTTTTTCCTGCGCTTTAGTTATATTGATCTCAACTTCATTGAATACTTTCTTTCTTGATTCAAGTAAGGATTCCATGACCTCATCCAGCTTCTCTTCATCACTAAATTCTTCCTTACATGCTTGGAGGCTATCACTGTCTATAGGTAGCCTCATATCTTGCTGGAAAAGCATGTGGTAAGGTGAATGTTTTGTTGAACCTTGAAACGATGCCCGATACCCCATGAGTACGCAATCAATTTTGTCATCCCAATCACTTTGCTCTTCATTACTTAGCTTTGCCAAACACTGACAAAGAGTTTGGTTTAAGCGCTCAGTTAGCCCATTGGTCTATAAAAAGAAAATTGTTTTTTAATATGGAAACTAAAATGATTGTTAAAATGTATCTGAAATTAAAGTATACTCAATTATTTGGTTTGGTAATGTTTTGGAGTCCGATAATGCAAATTTTTTTGAAGTCTGTGTTTATTATGACATTAATGTAGCTGTTAAATTACAACTTACGGCATTTAGATTTACCTGATGGTGGTAAGCACTTGTAATTCGGTGGTGAGTTTTGGTGATGGAGTAGAGTTCACTGGACAATCTATTAATAAACTCCCTTCCCTGGTCAGTAATCAAAATATGAGGGCAACCAAATCGACACATTACCTATGAAGAAAAACAACAACAACTGTAGCTAATTAACATATTTTAAGAATAGCAAAAAAAAAGTACTGAATAAATGAATTTGGAGATTCCAACTGCATGCTTCGATGGAAGAGGGGCTGCTTCTGCCCACTTCGAAAAATAGTCTGTTACTGTAACTATATATTTATTACCCCATGTGGTTTCAGGAAGTGGCCCAATTAAATCCATTCCCATTTGGTAGAATAACTTGGATTTGACTGGAATAGGGTGAATTGTACCTACTCACTTCTTCAGCTTGTTTTGGCGCTGACAACGATCACATGACACCACCTAAGTGACCATATTATTGTTCATTTTTTATCTGAGGTAAATTAATAAATATTTGATATAAAGGTTGCCGAAACTTAGAAATACATGCACAATAAATCTCTTATACTCCAAAATGCTAAATGTATATAAAATTCACATTCTAGGTTGTTATGTTACCATAAAAGTGATTTTCTGCTTCAAAAAGTGAAAATTATTATTGCTTATAGCTTTACAGCCATGGACAAAAGGTATGTAGATTCAAAAAGTACAAGTGGTAATTTCAATCGTATAATTAGAGGGTTTTCTATGGAAGGTTCCACTGTACAGAGTAAACACATTTTTATATAGAGTAATATAAAATCTTGAAATTATAAGTGATATTCTTGTTAAATAATTATTGCAAACGTAATATAAAATGCTATAATCATATAATCATCAATTATCTAAACTTTCTTGATTTCTCCACAAATTCATTATTACATACAGGAAAATACTTCCCTTCTTCCCTATTTCCCACCCTTTACTGAATTCCAGAAGACTATTGACCGTAGCTATAATGATTTTCAAGTTCTCACCATCACAATTGAAAGGCTTCTAAAGAAACTCACATATCTTTTCACATCCTTGAAAAGCCCAGGCCAGTAATACTTCCTTGACACAGTGTCATTTGTTCTGTGTACTCCAAAATGACTCAGATCATGTGTGCTTGATACAATTCTCCTTTGCTTTTCCACATCCTCCACAACTAATCTTGGAGTCACAGGCTTTGATGAATTTACTAATCAATGAATAAAGTTCATTAATGTTGTGAATAATTGAACTAGAATCAGTACTGCTTTCCAAAGTAATTCTAACAATTTAAAATCGTAATATCAAGTGCAAATGTATTTATATACTCTGTATTTAGCTTGTTATAAAATTCTGACATAATTGAACATGAACTTGCTATCACCTACATAATTGAAGATACAGAATTATCAATTAGCTATGTATACACAATTTTCTTGTTGATGAAAATTGAACTAGAAAGTTTGAGTCTTATGCAATGAATAAAGTACAAGGAGGTAATCTTCACAAGGAAGCTGTAAGTTTTAAAAGTAATTCAGATAACTACATACATAGGAATATACCTATGTTACATACTGTTAAGCTAAATTATTTCAATAGCTTAAAGTGAACTGTATATTTACCTCCTCCAATGTAATATAAGTCACCCAGTTGCATATGTAACATACCGAGTTTTAATAACTTAAATATTTGCGTACGGACTTTTAATACAGTCATCATAACTAGAGCACTCTTATTCCTGCAACTAGATTATGTATGTATACGAGTATTGTGTATGCATACACTTTCCAGTCCACTCTACCTTGCCTCTGAGTCCTCTATCGTGAAGCATCTATCACATGCTAAAAACACAATTTCTCTTCCGAAAACTTTGCCAACAGTGATACTTCACTATTGAATCAAGACATCAATGGTTGATATAAGTAAATTACAGCTACTAACTGATTGGAGCATTTTCTTATTATAATATAGTTATTATATAGCATGGGGGTTAAGAAATAAAAATATTGCTTAGAGCAACTAAGATACAGAGTAATGTGAACAACCATGTAATAAGGATAAATGCAGCTGTTGCCTTTAAAATATTCAAAATTAGGGAAAACTTACTTTGTGTCAAGCAACAATATGTGTAGAGGCTGACAAATTTGCTTGCACTTATGCACACTGAGGGTTAACATGCCCAATGAATATACACTAAAAATGGGAGTATTAAAATATAGTCTAAATTTCTTTTACAGGAGCAGGAGGAAGCTGAAAAACTTGCTCAATGTCAGTTGTACAGTCATTAAGGTGAGTCCTGTTCTTGTGTCAGTGAACAAGTGTGTATGTACGTTCAAAAATGGTGTGTGTTTGCTAAAGAATAGCACAAATATCTCTTAAAACGTTAACTAACCATTAAGTAGTAAGCATTCAAATTTAAATTTCAGTCAGACCTGCTCACACCACACTTGTGCTGAAGAACATCACTAATAGTTGTATGCAAAGGTACGTATGCCGCTTAAACACACGAGCAGCGAGATTATTTTTCTCCTAAAAGTACAGCTTTTTTTAGGCTTACCCTAACTTTCTTCGACTCATGGAGCCTGGGGCCTTTAAATATTGTCACGTCCAAGACACACCCTCTCAAAAACGTGCTGAGAGAAATGCTGCTACATGTCCTCCAGGAAAACACTTTCGAGTTTGCTGCCAGGACATTTAAACAGACGAAAGGAGTAGCCATGGGTACTCCAGTAGCCCTAACTCTGGCAAACCTTTTCATGGGCAATACTGCTGGATCTACTGTGCCACCTGAACGGCCGCATGTCTTCCATCAAGTTCACGGTGGAGCACTCCACCAAATCCATAGACTTCTTGGACGTCACAATATTTAAAGGCCCCAGGTTCCATGAGTCGGGTATCTTAGACATTAAGCCTTACTCTAAGCTCATTGATCCGCATGCCTACTTACATTTTTCCTCAGGTCACCACAAGTCGTCCTCATCGGCCTGAAACTTGGCGAATTTATTCGGACACTGAGACGTTGCTCTTCCCCAGAGATCTTTGCCTCCGCCATAGAAGAACTCACTACTTGGTTCATGAACAGAGGCTACGGTCGAGCACTCATCCGCAACATAGCAGATCACATATCCTTCTCAGACAGAAAAGAATCCCTTCAACACTCGGCCAACAAATCCCTTCCAGCTTGTACAACCATTCTATCTGTCAGGAACCACCCCTCCATAAAATCGGGAGAACTCCTACAAGCACTTCAAGATCCAGACCTTCCATTCGCTCCCATGGTATTGAGACGCAGACCTCCAATCACCTCGGATCTGGTAGTGAAAGCAGCTACAACCTCGGAAGAAGACGCGGCAAGATATCATCTCCGCAGCCGAGGACCAGCACTCACCAAGGAACAATTCCTCAACCTTCCCCCTCAATCGTAACCCATTTACCTCTTTCCCTTCCCCCACTATTTTTGTCACTCTTGTACAGCCATACATGGTGCCTCAGACCTGATCTGAGGGTGGTCACAGGAGCGTGTTCTCCCCAACGCTCCCGTGACCTATCTTTGTTGGCTTTCCATCTAAACTAATTTTCCTACTTAATTATTTATTTATTTAGTCATTATTTACCTACCATAATCCTGCTTAATTATTTATTTATTATTTACCTACCTATTTATTTCCCCATTATCTATTTACCCACGTACTTAATTATTTATTTACCTATTTATCTACCTATTTATGTATCTACCTATTTATTATTTATTATTATCTATTATTTATCTATTTAATCCATTTACTACTTTATCTTAATATCATTTCAAACCTCTCCCAATCTATTCCTACCTATTGTGGTCTGTTCACCCATTCACCCACCCACCTATCAACACCTTCACTGGAGGCAAACACCCAGACTGTTGAAAGGGCTCAATCCCTTTTCATATTCTTTGTCTATTGTTGCTTTTAATTTCCTGTCATGTCATATGTAGACCAGCATATATATATGTAGCTGGTACACCCTTACTGTTTCAGTCTTGTATTGCTTGAAGGCCCACAAAGCAGAGAATTTACAATTATAACCAAAAACTCTGTCAATACTAACCTGGCTTGGTCAATTCTGAACTTGACTTCTTTAGTCCTGTTCACATCTAACTACAGGCTCACATTACAATAACATATACTTACTTTAACTCAGAAGAATTCTCCAAAAATGTTATAAATATACAATTACAATCTCCTCCCCATGCTCCTGTTGTTCAAACAAGTATATAGCTTTTCTAACTAAAAATTCTCCGTCGTTATGGTCAGGGTAACTCAAGTTGTACAATATTTGTGATACTAGAGCACTGGAAATAGTTAGAGTGGTAGTATTGAATGGCCAGCTTCGTTCATAGCCGTAAGTTAGTACGACGTCAGTATTCGTTAACCCGTTATTGCCACCGTAGCAAGAAAAAACTGATAAAGGAGGACGTACCAATATATGAGTAGGGAATGCCAACGCCGACAAAGCCTGCGACACAACTACAGCTACCAACAAAATAAGAATCATTCTAAAATCTATAGCGGTAAAGCATACTGATAAAGCTACTGGAATCACAATGTTAAATACTTGGTGCCAGCGACAAATTCATGCGCAATAGGAAATGCAGTCCATCAATTCGATCTATTAATAAATTACATTATCATTTTGAATCAGAGGTGGTAATATAATTTAGTAAATATTGACTTCCTCATAACTTGTTCAAAGATAAACCAGGTGAATCTTCCCCCATAAACTTCCCAGATTAAATTTCAACTCAATCACAAACTGGCTCATTGTGTAGACTGCTAGGCTGAACCAAAATTACAACCCCTTAGTTATCGCTATATTAACTCTGACAATTAGCTAATCTGTTACATTAGTGATGATTGCTACAACAAATGACAATAATAGTTGAAAGTTACAATAAAATGTAGAAATAAGCTTCTAGAATATTGTGGAATAGATTCCATAGAATTGTGTAAAATTTCTTGATTGGGTTGCCTACATGAAATGAAAGTATAGTAGAATAAGTGAGCTCATAAATTTCACTGGTTCATTGAGTTTGGAATGAAACTCACTCATGCAATCCTTAGTAGCTATGTGTACATATTAATTAAACCTATCAAATTAGTGTGATCTGGTGTATCATTGTTGCTAGTCTGCATAAGTCAGAAAAAGTGAAGATAACATTGGAGTTACTACATTCTTTCTTATGTGAACACCGGTTGACACAGAAAAGGTGTTCTGACGGCACATAATTGGTGGTCTTTTGAGTACGAGACTGCAGCAAGCAGTACTACTCAACAGTATAAAGGAAAAATGTGAGTCTTGGAAATCGAGGGTTATCGTAAATACTTCATTCTTGTTTTCTGATAACTGCTTCATCGGGGATATTTAAAAGAATAGAATAGAAGGTATGCAAACTCACACAGGTAAGATTTAGTGGATACAGTGTAGCCCATGCTTGCTTTCAATTAGGAACCCTGGCACTACTTCCACAAATGTAAATACTACTATAAATTGGCAGTTGGTTAGTTTCTAAAATATATTTAGTGACAGTATAAAATAGCCTAATAGAGTTGGGAAGTGAAAAGGCTATAGAAGAATAACTTCCCTCATAAAACTTTTCCTGTTAACTTGCCCCATCTATTTTTTATACCAGTTCATTGAGTTTGGAATTTCTAGGAAGAAATGTCCAAGTTGAATTGAATCTACAAGTAGTACAATCATCCATGACCACAGAGCTAATTAGTTAAACTCAAGCACAACTATTTGTAGAAAGCAACTAACAAGTTTACTTTTTCCAGGAAGGCAAATTCTTGACTTGGTGAAGTCATTAATTATATATTTCAGTTTCAAGTTACTAATAATGTCACCAGAGCATAAAAAAGCCAATAAAATGTAGGTCTGAAATTACACAGTTATTTTTTCATTGTAGACATTGAAGGCTCTACCTATCATGTTATAAAGTAGAATTGATGCATTTCTATCATTTTTGTGACAATTAAGGAGTGCTGTTATATTTTTGCTGACCAAACTCAGCAAACATTATACACACACCATTGCTTTTGACACACAGGCATACTATTACATAACTGTGGGCGGAGAGGATAGAGTGTTGGAGACAGAGATGAGAAAGAATGAGAAAGAGATGAAGTCAAAGAAGAAGAACAAAGAGAAGAGGAATGCATGAACATTGATGTTGTGTCATTGAAAGACAGTTGTGTGTGTAATTATTTATTAGCATAGTGAATCACAGTGTGTGTTTGTAATCTTTAGTGTATGCGTATGTCGTGTTGTGGTTATTTTGTGTCCGGATGTCCCATGACCACACCCCCACATTATTTGTGCACATGCGTGTCTTCTGACATTTAAGCTTTTTTTTTTTTTTTTTTTTTTTTTTTTTTTTTTTTTTTTTTTAGCTATACAACTGGTTAAAAGAAAAAGAAAAAGACAATAAATATACAAAAAGTTCAGGCTACTAAGCCAGGACACGCATGCGTATCGTCAGTTCCCCCTATATTCCCATTCTTTTAGTTACAAATTAATACTCTGTCAAAGGGTGCGGAGGGCGAACTCTGGTGGTAGCAGGTATGAGTAAGTGTGTGTCAGATAACTTCTCCTCTACCTCTGGCGACTTACCTTCAGGCTTATAGCCTTTACCGATTGAGCCAATCCAGGTTCTCTGTGGCCTGTGACCCCCAACCCTCAATTGGTAGCAGCGGTGCTGTGATTCGAGTTCTTCCTTCGCTGTCGATTCGCCTCTCTGGAGCTACCTATCTGGACAATTTAACACTCGAGTGGACCGTCTACACTGGTATTCTTGGAGTCTACGTTCGTGTCTCTGTGTCGCAACTACCGATTTAACACTCAGAAGTTTATCCGCGGCCTGATTTGCCTGCTTACCTCTCTGGGAGCCATTATTATTTTCAATTCGAGCGCACCACACGTGGACCGTAATTGGACTTGGCTGAGTGTCATTTTCCGTGATTGTCATTTTCAGTGATTGTCACTTTGTCATTTAATTGGTGTTGATTTCCGTTCGTGACACTTTGTTCATGTGTGCGTTTTACAGGTAGCTTAAGGTTTGTATCTCCTTATTTGGACTTGTACCGTTTAGCACTTTAGAGTTTTGTTTTGGTTGAGTGTTTTGTTTGCTTTCGTGGCATTTTCTCACTTATTCACTTGTACTCTTTTGTTGTGTGTGTCTTGCAGGTCCTTGCAGGTCCTCTTATCCTTTGGATCACCTGAATGAGCCGGAGGGAGCAGCCGAGGAGAAAGTGCAAGAGCAAGACGCAATCCCAGGGTCTGAGTGTTCTTGAGTTAGCCAAGGCGGTATTCAGCTTCTAGGTCAGATAGTAGTAGTATAGTTGTCTTCCCAGAAGGGAGCCGTGTCAGTAGTGCGTCAGATAAGTTATTCTAGTACTACGCTGTACCGGCTAGGTCAGTATTTACAGATACAAGTTTGACTGATAGTCTTATTAGGTTTGAAGGCAATACGCCTGTTAGTGATATTTCTCCTCCTGAATTAGCTTCTCCCAGGAGTGTTAGACGTAAGTCTTTGAGTGACATCAGTGGGTGTGGTTCTCATAGTATTGCCTCCGTTGTTGATAAACTTAGGCAGGTTGATAGTGGGTGTGACCTTGTTGGTGAGTCTGATAGGACACTTGAGTCAGATAATTCAGTACCATATCCCATGATGTCAGATGACGAACGTGATTTAGAGAGTGGCCGTGGTGCTCATTCTAGTGTTTTGAGTGAGGATATGCATGCCTTGCTCCGTGGTTTAGTAACTGAGTTTCGCTCAGCTGTTTCCATTCCTGATAGATCTAGGGAAAGCATGCAGGAAATGGAATTGTCAAGACAGACAAACTCGCTGGCTCCTCACAAGGACGGAGTCGATATAGCCAAGTATGTGCGCAAGCTTGAGGCAGATCTCAGGGACCTGGGCTGCCCAAGGCGTCGCTGGAAGACAGTCTTGCTTCAAAAGCTTCAGTCTAAAACGGCTTCTATAGTAGCTGGCATTGATAGAGAAGAGACAAATTATGAACAGCTCAAGGATATTCTGATGGAGGCTCTTGGTTCTGACCTCACTGGGTGCTAAGCTCACAACCGAATTTGCTAGCACTACTTGATCAATGAATCCTTTAGAAACTTATGTGCACCTAAAGAACTTGATGGATTCAGTTGATATGTTGTGTAAAACAAGGGGAGTTACTCCTCTTCTTTGCCTGTGCTACCTATCGTGCATCTAGGCCATTAGCACAAAGGGCTATAATGGACCAAAGAGAGTTTGTGTCTTTCAGGGACTTGAATAAATTTGCATTGTCCATCAATTCCATTGACTCAGACAGGGTCTCTGGATTTGGTCGACACAACAGGCCTGGTAATGTTAGTGGAGCTATTGAATGTTTCAAGTGCCACTAAGTCAGATGTTTCTGGCTTGGGGGCGGGGCAATTACGTGGTACCCGTAACATCCAACCATCCACTCAGGTGGATGCCTGCTCTGATGGCATTAGGCCCCATAAACCTCCTCTGCTCCTGCCATTACTCAGGAAGAGACAGTCAACATGAGTGTTGTGACTAGGAGTAAGTCCAAGAAGTTAGCAGAGAAAGAGATGCATGATGATGTTGTGCATGTGAGTGAGTGTAATCCCCAACCATTCGATTCTGATGCTGAATTTAATAGGCTTGCAGCCATTGATCTATCCTATGATCCCCCCAATAGTAGGTGATGGGCATGTGGTCAGTGTTTCTTCTGGAGTTGAGCTTCTTCAGGGTTCTGACGAGGATGGGGCTGGTGTTGGTGGTTGTGCTGTTAGTGACGGGCATGATGGTCCTTCTCTTTCTCATTCTAGTGATTCTAATGATAGTACAGTTGTTGTCCCTGCTGACCTTGATTTGGCTTGCCCCCAGACTTGTGAATTGGGTGGTGTGGATGCACTTACACAAGCTGTGAATAGTAATGAATCTTTAATTGCTCAGAGAAACCTAGCTGACAACTACTTGAATGGTTTTTCCTATTCTGATAGTGTTCTGACTCACACTGTATTGGTGAATGTGTAGTGGAACTTTGAACTCTGTTTTATCATCATCGTACTATGACATCATCATTTATTGTCTCACGTGCTTGTCATATATACTCCTCGTGTTAGAGATATTGAAAAGAAAGACGAGTTGTATTTAGTATAGTTTTAGCTAACTGTCTCTCGACTATGCTACATTGGTGACCCCGACGCCGACACGATGACGGAGGGAGAACACAGAGTCGCCCCACGAATGGAGAGCCCACCCGCCGTTCCTGCTCAAGTTGCCGCCATTCTGGCCAAGCGACCCTGAGGTATGGTTTCTTCAAGTGGAAGCCCAGTTCGCTACGCGAGGCATCACCAGTCAGAAGACACGCTTCCAGTAAGTAGCTAGCTCTCTCTCTCCCGAAATAGCCACTGAAGTTCGAGATCTTTTGTTAAGGCCATCACTGGATCGTCCCTATGATGTCTTGAAGGTTGAGCTTATCAAGCGGACCGCTACTTCCGAGCATAAGAAGCTCCAACAGCTCATTGGTGGCGAGGAACTCGGAGACCATAAGCCTACCCAGCTATTACGGCTATTACGGCGTATGCAGCAACTTCTTGGCAACAGACTCAGTTCGGCCGACAGTAGTTCATTTCTCCGTGAGTTATTTCTTCAGCGCTTACCTTCCAACGTCCGGATGGTTCTAGCTTCAGCCGATTCTTCTACCAACTTGAAAAAACTGGCGGAGATGGCAGACAAGATTTTGGAAATTGCCGCCCCTACAATAGCAAACGTCAGCGACTCCGCCCCCAACCTACCATGGAGCGACCCCGTACCGAATTCGTTGAATGAGCTCCAGCAACTTAGCGACGAAGTTGCACGACTTTCTACGTTAGTGCGATCTCTTACCACACAGTCTCGTCGTCGCAGACCTTCAGGCTCTGCTAACGCCAGGTCATCTAGCCCTGCCACAGACCCTTTCCAAGCTCTTGCAGCTACACTCTGTTGGTACCACCAGATGTATGGTGACCAAGGACGCCACTGTCATTCTCTTTGCTCTCGTTCTCCTTGCTCTCGTTCTCCTTGTTCTCGTTCTTTAAACGACTAGGCCCAGCACTAGCGGCGACGAGTGCTGCTGGCCTATCCAGTTGTCGCCTGTTCCACATAAATGACCGTTCTTCTGGCTGCTGTTTTCTTGTTGATACCGGTGCCGAGGTTAGTGTTGTTCCTCCCACATGCACTGAACGCAAGTCTCAACAAGCTTTTACACTGCAGGCTGCCAACAACTCGAGCATAGCAACTATTGGTGTTCGATCCCTTTCACTGGATCATGGTTTGTGCCGAATGTTTAGATGAGTGTTTGTTATAGCCGACGTGAAGCAACCGATATTAGGAGCAGATTTTCTTCGTTACTTTGGACTCCTCGTTGATCTTCGTCAACACAAGCTTCTCGACTCTGTCACAAATCTTCACGTGTCGGGACTGAGACTTTCACCTCCACTTTCCTCAACTGGACTTTTGTGTGTCCGGAAGAGTGACGACTCCATGTTCTCACAGCTTCTAGCGGAGTTCCCTGCTGTTACTGAGGCAATTTCAACAGACAGGCCCGTCAAACACAGTGTCACTCATCACATTCAAACTGTGGGCCAACCATTGTCGTCACGCACTCGTCGTCTGGCTCCGGAACGTCTCAACATCGCTCGACAGGAATTCGATCACATGCTCGAACTGGGTATCATTCGTCCTTCCTCCAGCAACTGGTCCTCTTTGCTCCATATGGTTCCAAAGAAGTTTCCTGGTGATTGGAGACCGTGTGGTGACTACAGAGCTCTCAACCGTGTTACAGTTCCGGACCGCTATCCTCTTCCTCACTTACAGGATTTCACTGCCACGTTACAAGGGTGTACAATCTTTTCCCATATCGATTTAGTGCCTTTCACCAGATTCCTGTAGAACCAGCAGACATCCACAAGACGGCAATAACGACTCCCTTTGGCTTGTTTGAATTCACGCGCATGCCATTTGGACTCAGAAATGCAGCTCAGATGTTTCAACGGTTCATCAATGAAGTTCTGCATGGCCTTCCCTTTGCGTATGCATAATATGTAGATGACCTGCTCATAGCAAGCCATTCGCCTGAGGAACACTTGTAACATCTTCGCTCAGTGTTAGAACGATTAGATGCTCATGGCATTCCCATCAACGTCTCTAAGAGTGTGTTTGGAGTACCTGCGCTGGACTTTCTCAGCTATCGTCTGGATGCTAATGGAATTTGGCCACTGGAGCAGAAAGTCCAAGTCATCAGAGATTTTCCTCTTCCGACATCTCAACGTAAACTTCGCGAATTCCTAGGACTTGTCAATTTTTATAGACGGTTTATTCCTCGTTGTGCTGCTACCCTCAAGCCCATTACCGACCTCTTGAAAGGTGGAAGTTGCTCGTCAGATTCTCTCACCTGGTCGGACGCAGCCACTGCTGCCTTCGACAACGTCAAACACGCTCTTGCTGACGCCACACTCCTGGTTCACCTAACTCCAGATGCCCCTACCTATCTGATGACTGACGCGTCCGACATTGCAGTTGGTGCTGTTCTTCAACAGTATGTCAATGGGAGTTGGTGTCCAATTGCATTCTTCTCTAAGCCTCTGAAGGAAGCTGAGACTAGGTACAGCACATATGACAGAGAGTTGCTCGCCATCTATCTTGCTGTAAAGCATTTTCGCTATTTTCTGGAGGGACGCCAGTTTCACATCTGGACGGACCACAAGCCCCTTACATTTGCTCTCTTTTCTCGTTCAGATCGACACTCACCTCGTCAAATACGTCATTTGGATCTAATCTCCCAATTCACTACGGATATTCACCATATTCAGGGAACTCACAACTCTGCCGCAGATGCACTGTCACGCATTGTAGTCAACGTCATTCACTGCGATGGTTTGAACACTGTAATCGACTTCAGAGTTATGGCTGAAGCTCAAGTAAATGATCCTGATCTCACCAAGTTACAGTCGGACTCATCACTACAGCTGCAACGTATTCCTCTCGCTCTCTCAGATGGTGGTTTCATCATATGTGATATGTCTACTGGCACCCCACGGCCTTTTGTACCCGAGTGTTTCCGACGGCCTATTTTTGATAGCCTCCACTCGCTTTCATATCCGGGAATTCGAGCCACTCAACGTATGTTAACCAGCAGATTTGTCTGGCCACGCATCAATTCCGATGTTCGTTCCTTGGCACGCACATGTCTTCAGTGTCAAAAGTCGAAGGTGCACCGTCATACCACTGTTCCACTCTCAACTTTTTCGACTCCTGACTCTCGTTTTGACAAGGTGCATATTGACCTAGTCGGACCTCTGCCCCCATCTTCTGGCAAAGTTTATCTCCTCACCTGTGTTGATCGGTTTACACGCTGGCCGGAAGCAATCCCTATAGCTGACTGCACTGCCAAAACGGTCGCTCGAGCCTTCTTGCAGACTTGGGTTGCACGCTTTGGCACACCTTCTACTGTGACCACTGACAGGGGTCGACAGTTTGAATCACAGCTGTGGCATGAGTTCTCGAATCTTCTTGGCACAAAGCGCATCCGAACCACTGCGTATCATCCAATCGCCAATGGCCTTGTTGAACGCCTTCATCGACAGTTGAAGTCTTCTTTGAAAGCTTATCCTCACCCTGATCGCTGGGCAGAAGCATTGCCACTTGTACTGCTTGGTATACGGACCTCGCTCAAGGAAGACATCAGTTGCACAGCAGCTGAGTGGGTTTACGACTGTACTTTGCGGCTCCCTGGAGAATTCTTTCCTGCTACTTCTGACAGCTTCCCTGATCCTGGCAGCTATGTCTCACAACTCAAGTCTGCAATGAGGTCACTCCATGCTGCACCCACGCTCCAACCTACGGAAAATGTTACAGACATCAGTTCTTCACTCGCCAGATCCTCTCACGTATTTGTCCGACATGATGCAGTGAAAAAGCCCCTTCAGCAACCTTATGGTGGCCCTTATAAAGTACTTAAGCGAAATACTAAGTTCTTCACGATAGACCGTAATGGTCGCTCCGATACTGTCTCAATTGACCGTTTGAAGCCTGCACATCTTGACCATCTTCCGACTTCTGCCACTGCGCCCTCTCCAGACCTATCGATACAACCAGCTGTCACTCAGCTGGCCCCCACCACTACACGATCTGGTCGACGTGTTCATTGGCCAAAGCACCTAGCTCATTTCGTTCCCTGACTTGGTCACTGCGGGGGGAGTAATGTAGTGGAACTTTGAACTCTGTTTTATCATCATCATACTATGACATCATTTATTGTCTCACGTGCTTGTCATATATACTTCTCGTGTTAGAGATATTGAAAAGAAAGACGAGTTGTATTTAGTATAGTTTTAGTAGCTAACTGTCTCTCGACTACGCTACAAATGATTTCCCAGTTGATAGAATTGTAGTTCCTAAATGTCTTAGGCTTAACATCCTGACATTGGCCCATGATAAATCTTCTCATATAGGAGTCAGAGGCATGAGGAATATGATAGGTAAGAGGTTCACCTGGCCTGGCATTCACAAGGATATTGCTAACTTTGTGAAGTCCTGTGATACTTGCCTCAGAGTCAATAGTAGTGGTAACCGTAAAGCTAAGATGGTCGGGAAAAAAAAAAGTGTCTGTGCCATTTGAAACAGTGGCCGTTGATTTAGTTGGCCCTTTACCTATGGCCAACCATAGTGTCAGATACCTCTTTACTTATGTCTGTTTGGCTAGTAGGTGGCCTGAGGCAATTCCAATGCGCACTGCCTCAGCCACAGAGGCTGCCCAGTGCTTTGTTGATATCATCAGTCGCACTGGCATCCCTTTGAAGGTTCTCTCTGATAGGGGAACGATCTTCCTGGCAAACTGATGTCTGGGTTATATGAGATGCTAGGTATAGATGCCATTGCAACTTCTCCTTACAGGCCCCAGTCAAACGGGTTAGTGGAGAGGTTGCATGGTACCCTCAAGCCAATGCTGTCAAAGGCCATTTGAGCCAATCCAGGTTCTACGTGGCTTGTGACCGCCAACCCACAATAACGATCACTCCATTAGCATAGCTAGAAATTCAATCACCTTGTGCAAATTAGTAGTGCAGTAGCATAAATCCAAGGTTTCCGTTTCCTGCTATGTTTTTTCCTCTGCCATCCTTTTCAACCTTTCTCCTCCTCCGTCTACCTCTCCTGCTCACCTGTGTGGAAGCTCGAGTGGGAGTCACAGGTAGCTCTCACAGATAGTTGGATTACCAGTATAGTATTAAGGTTTCTTCAACCTATCTATACTGTTTGATTTGTACCAAGTTCTTGCCCTCAACCAACACTCCTAGTACAGGATAAGGTTAGTTAAAATTTCATTTTAAAAAGGAAGAATGGTACAGTGAGTGACCAAGACAAGAAATACAACTAAATAATGGAGAGCCAAGTTACTGTGTTAAATTGGCCATAAAATCAAAATTAACACTTTCCTGTCTAAAACAAATTAATAAATAGACACGAATGATACATTCACTTGAATACACACTAACAACATACACATAATTATAATATCGTGATACGAACACACAAATACACTGGTTCTGTTTCTTTTCCAGCTATTGCTCCTCCTAGTGAGGCAAGATCCCACACCCAGTCTCTCTTTCCTTTTCTTTCACTTCTTCAGCAGTTACATCAGTCATCTTTATCACACCTGCTACTATATTTTTAATGACACTGCTCGAGCCTTTGCGCATTCTCTCGCTGAGTTCAGCAACCAACTGTTCAGTTTTTTTATGATATACAATAGGTTATTAGGTCCCGACCGGTTGAAAATCTCGGTTGCAGGTTGGAATCCCGTGAAATCGGCTCTGTGTTCATATTTTTTCCTTGCAAACTGGTTTCGCGTACCCAGACCCTTTACCTACCACTACCCTGCGAAAGGGTCTGGTGGCATTAGTACTTAGTACAAGTTCAAATGCATGTAATTAGCTAGTCCTTCATCAGATGCTCCACGGTTAAACCCCTATGTAAACGTAAAGTTATCCAATAGGAAAATCTTCAATGCCAGCTAAATGCTTGTACGAAATATCCCTATCACTACGGATATAATGTGTGCCATAATTGCTGCTAGGCTATAAGGTACAACATACTAGCTTATTCTGATATCTTATAACAGTGGCATTATCACTGTCTAAATACCTGTGTTTGTCAATATAAAAGAGAAAATATCTAACATTTGCAAGCCCTAAAATTACTAGTCCTGCAGCCTTTTCATGAATCCTAGTATTTGGCACCTTGTTTGCAGCAAGTTTCACTGCCCCATTCCTCTAGTACACGGAAGTCTTGGTACTGCAAAAAAGTAATTGAGTGGCTGTGGTCCCAAAATTACTGACAAACACGACAGGAACCACAACTTCCCCCCTGTGATCTGGAGGGTATTGAACTGGTACTACGTATGTACTAATGCCACCAGACTCTTTCCCAGCCAAGCGGTAGTTTAAAGGTCTAGCTACGCGAGACTATTTGCATATACGGTCCACTTAAAGTAATTTCGCTGCTTTACCAGATCAGATCAGCTTATTGATTATTCACGACCACCACAGTACCGTCTATTGATGTTCGATAGTCGCGAACTATAAATAGAATGATTGATTGTCGAACTATCGATCGAATGATAGACAGTCAAACACTGTCGATCGAATGATCGATAGTCAAACTACTGTGATCGAATGATCGATGGTGGAACTGTCAATCAAACGGTCAGATAGTCGAATTGTTGATTTAAATCATCGATTGTCTAACTGTCGATCATTCAATCGACAGTCTAAATGTCGAGACAGACAAGAGCTATAATTGATGAGGTATTTTCATAGTCTGGCGTCGCCGATCCTTTCCTTGTAATAATTTTGTACGGCGGGGGCAAAGGAAAACGATCTGGTGAAACTAAAGTATTCGATTTGTGCAGCCCAACGCGAGATCATGACATCAGATATTAAGAAAATAATAAAGTACAGTTCAGCTTTCCTGCTTTGTAGGTCTTTTTTCTATGGCTTCTTCTCTAGGTTCAACAATTTGTGTGAGCTGTGGGGGTCCAGCAAACGCAGGTTACAAAAGAGTGGTAAATGAAGAAGTGAGAGATTTGTGGCTGAAATTTCTCCAAAAGAAGTGCAAAAATAGGGACACCAGCTTTTAAATGTTTTAAAGCAGAACTTCATGTTCAGGATTTATTTTGGGGTATATGTAGCTAAAAGCCATTGAAACAGACAGGGTAAAAAAAATGTTTTTGTTAGGAACAAATAAAGATAACTTGTAAACAGGTTTTGGAATATTTGCTACCAGTTTTTTAAAGTAGTAGGAGTCAACACAACTATTCAGTTGAAGTGCTGAACATACTATCTCTATTTCACTTTGACCTTACTGCGCTCGTTAGGCACAAGAACTAATATAGTCTCATTTTGTTAACACACACTGCTCAAGGATGCAGTATTCCCCGAAGATTTACTTCAAATTTCTAGTTTTCTGAATCAGGTTAATATCGCATCAGCATTACTGTATTGGTAAAGCATCATCACATTCAGTGAATGGAATTGCTTTGCATGTAGGTACCTGTTTTTTAATAAAAAACAGAGAGTTGGTTTAAAGATTGCCAAGCGATGCAAGGCGGAAGACCCGCAGGTGTATAGACTTTATCAGAGATATATCAATTCTAAGCCAGAGGAGGCAGTGAATATATACATACATTACATTACAGGAAATATATTTATGAAAGAGTCCAAAGTGTGAAAAATTGTTCAGGGGTGGTAGAAGTTTTCAGAAAAGGAATGCATTGAAAAGCAAAACCTAACAGGGAAATTGTTATGTGGTTTTAAGTTATCCCTCTGTTCTTAGTTTTGGTTGCTGTCTTACACACTTTCTGTTATTTATTTATTTTGTTCTGTCTTGTTCTGTTACATACATTGTGTTACTTTGAGCTCTCTTTAGTTTGTTACTGAAGACCTCTAAACACACAGTATTACATTGCACTTATGATTCCCAGCTACTGGTTGTCAGTGAAATGTTATTTCCCTTTTATGTTTATGTTGTTAGGTTTTGCTTTTCAATGCATTCCTTTTCTTGACCTACTCTTATGTTCTGTTTCAGTAAACTGTTTCTCTTCCCTGACCTTCCTCATGTCTCAATTCAGTGTACCTGGTTCTTATTCTTATTTCAAGTCCTTCCCTGATATCAATT
>WLWD01000959.1_pt1 | contig 93742 bp, 61 predicted proteins | sample 6712731 | NCBI WGS metagenome assembly WLWD01 (sample SAMN12718690, study PRJNA576275) | sponge metagenome | isolation source: marine sponge | host: Mycale hentscheli | place: New Zealand: South Island, Marlborough, Capsize Point | collected 2014-11-01
ATATACTAGATAAAGCTGATGTAATATTTTGCCTGACTGTACAACTCGACATTTTTTCTGGTATTTGGCAGTTGGATACCCCTCGTAATGTAACCTTGTATGCTTCATCAAGGTTGTCTCCATATCGACAAAAAATAAAATAAAGAGCAGGACCAATAATAAGTGCTGGAAGCATGTCCATAAATTCAGGTTGACCTCCAGTATCTTTCATGTAAAGCAAACACAAATTCTCAAGCTTTCCTGTTAATTCTTCCCATTTACCTGATGCCGCAAATTTGTCAAATTTTTTTAGAATTTCAGTCATGTTTTTACCCGGAACTGAAGGTGTATCTGCAGACAGATGAGCAGCTTGTCTCATTTGAGTTTCCATATAACCAGAAGCATGCTCATCAGACTTTTGACTTGGCAAAGAAGTTTCATTTAACCGTTCTTGTTTTGGTTGTACTTCTTCTCTCAATTTAAAAAAAAGCTGAAACAACAACTGTACTTCTTCACTCGGTTCTTTAAGGGTCTTCCAATCTTCCTCCGATACCAAAGCAGCCATTTTTGATAGATCAGAAATGACGTACACATCACTTTTGGCTACATTTGTGCTAGGGTAATTTTGATATTTGTCATCTGATTTCATATTAATCCTCTTATTCTCCAAACGAAGTCGTGTCAAAGTTTTACCACGTTCAGGTGGTCCTAAAAAAATTAGTTTAGCAAACAACATCTTCAAAACTTGTTTCTCATTCTTCATGATTTCCTTAAAGGCATCCCTTGACTTTCTATGATAATCAGCTACATCTAATAATAAAATGAATAGATTATAATCGGTTTCTGGTAATACTTCATACTAGTGATATATACAATGTACTAAACACCAATCTTTAGTTTTATAAACAGAAAACTAGTTTATAATAGTTAATCAATTTTAGAGATATTAATGTTCTTGCTTCATAAGCATTTACGAATGATAGTGGTCTTATAATTGTGGCACAATCTGTTCTGTCATTAACACTGTGGTTTATTATTATTTCCTGTGTGTCTGCTTATATAATGTTATCACTTGTATTCATAGTCTTTGTCTCTGTTCTAGTATTCTCTCTGTCTATATGTCTGTTTGCTTGTATGTCATGCTCTGATGTTGGAGATTACTGACATAATAATTAAATTTAGGTATGAACTTATTCAGAATGACGATTTAAGATCTTCATTGTGCTACTTCTAACTTTGGGCTAATGCCCCCCCCCCCCCCCCCCCCCCCCCCCCCCCCATAGTTTTGCCTTATGTTGTGTAGTTAACCATGCACTGGAAGTGGAGTTTTGTGTTGGAAATATAATCCGGTGAGTGCGTCTCTGGCATGTTTAACTTCTTCTATTATGAAGGCAAAATTTATATATGTACTATTTTCATTGCTTGAGCTATATGAATAACTGATTAGAATAGCCAATAAATTATTCTTTTGGACTAAGATGATTTTGTAATAGCTAGCTAGTATATAGTAGCACTGAGGGTTCGCACCTTTAGTGCTTTATTTAACGGTTAACTAACCAGTTATATCCATCACAGCAATAGGTAACAGAAACTTTATGGAAGCGCTAGTGTGAGCACTGATTGATATGGCTACTGTCATTTGTGGGGACAATATTAATCAAATTGAAAGAAAACAACTATTGTCAGGTGGTATGAATGAAACCGGTAAAGTGTAGCCATGCACACAACTCACATCATGTCAGTTATTTGTTACTGTATTTCACTACTAGGTGAGCTGGATATATTGTTACTATAAAACAATACTGATGTAATGAATTCACATATTTTGATGACATTCATTATTTAGATCTAGTCTATTGATAGCAATTGGTAATAATCTGTCAAATTTTCATCTGTCTATTTGCGTAATACAAGTCATAACTTCACCATTTTCATGTGACCCTAAATAATTCCCCCACTCCACAGCAAAAGATCTTGTATGAATCCACAGTAACTATGGAACTAATAAGTCAAACCTCGGCAACTCTTAGAATTATTTTTAGACTAGCAAGCACCCAGCTACACAGTGGCACTTGATGTACTAATTGTGCAACTTAGGAATGCAGTATAACATAAGGCATTTTGATCCAATATTTTTTACTCCTGCTCAAGTTCTTCCTGAACGCTCACAGTTGCTATTAATTCTTTTCTTCAACTTATTCATTTCCTTCTCACCCTTTCTCTTGCTGCTCAGTATAACTGTTCTTTCTATGTCACTTCTTCATTGACGTAGTTAGATCCGTCAGCATTTCCTCACCTGCTTCTATTTTTCTTGACGCTTGTGTTTTGCTACTTCTCTGCTATTCTTCTACCCATGCTTTGTGGTGAACTACGGTTAGCTACTGTATGTGAACATTCTTTCATAACACAGTTCTGCAAAGGAATTATTCATGAATACAGAAACTCAATTTTTATAGAGTAGGAGATGGAGAGGGCAAGACAAAAAAAAAAGGAGAGAAGAGGATACAATTGGTTAAAAGGACACTCCAAGAATCGTTAAGCTGTTAGTTTCAGACAGTACAATGGTAAGTGTGAGTGAGTGCTAAGTTGAGGGTCATGGGTTCTAATCTGATATGGAAGAGTTTTTTCTAGTCCTTTTCTTCTTTCAGCTATGTATGAAGCGTACAGAACTTCATTTAGGTAGGTGATGCTTTATCAACTCTTTTCAGCTCATAAATTATTCATTAATACACACTGTCGTCATAGGTCAATGTCGATACACAAGTGTTATTTTTATATAGATAATTCTTCAAGCCCATGGTCTATAACTATTCGTACAAGTGGGAAAAAAGTGGCAGGAATGCATATACAGCCTCATTTCTATCAGTAAACAGATGTAAACAACACATTTTATATCCAGTAGGTGAATGAACATGCATTCTGAAAGATAATGCAAAAGTGAAATGAAGGAATTGAGATTTTTTTATATGATAATACATTACACAATATTGCAAGAGAAGAGAGAATTAAATAAGTTTATTATACTGTATTCACATAACTATTGAATAAAAAATGATAAACGAGAAATCCAGGAATATAATTTAAAGTTAGAAAATTTGTAGCCTAACGTTTTGTAATATTATTAGCGAGTATTAGAGTGAACATACCTTTTGTAAGTGTATTCCCTTGACTTTGATTGCGTACATCCTCCATTCCAGTTGTAGCAGTCTACAGACACAACAAAAAGATCGACTTTAACTTTTTTCTTAGGTTATAGAGACCTCAAAAAGGATTTATACTGGTCAATACATACATATGTATATAATGTTGAAAATTTTCTCTAGCAGAATTCATAGTTGGCAGAATAATAATGACAAAAATGAAAAATGAACGAACAGAGTTTAAATAGGCAATGTGAGTTATTTATAAAAATACTAATATAGAAATAAGTGAACAATTATATACATTAAGAAAACAAGAGTCAACAAGTTCAAAATGCTTGTTAGTAACTATGCTAAGTGCACAAATGCTTTTCAGTAACTATGTTGAGTGCAGTCTTTCAACAAATATATTCATATATGTGGGCATACAGGAGATACCCACACTGGAGAGTAAAGAGTAAAGAAGAGGAGAAGCAAGAGAAGACAGAAGAAGAAGAGAACTAGTTTATGCTATGTTTTATGTCACGTCATTTACTATGTCATTTAGGTTATTATCGTTAGAGTGTGTATTGTATAGAACATTAAGTGTTAGCAGTAGTGCGCAGGTCACCCGCAATAAGTTGTATCATTTTCATTGGTCAGTGGCGAGAGGACTGTTTGTTCATAACCCCTCGTCACGTGTTGTAATTTTAGTTCATGCACTTACACGACATTCGTAGACGTAAGAGAGATTTATCTCGAGCTAAACTCTGGTGGCAGCGTACTTGCTGTCCATCAGACTGTGGCTCTCGCGTTGTGCGCAAAGCGAGTGAGGGCAACCTCGAATCCCCCACAGATTTTGGTGGCAGCGGTGGGATCCTTGAGGAGGAGACGTCTGACTCGGGATCCAACGAACTAGGACCAAGAGGCTACCAAGGTGTCTGCAGGTCCCACAGTCTGCGTTCACGGACGGAGATACTTGAACCGGAGTGGAATTTTTCTACCCTACCACGGTCTACGGACTAAGGAAATCACCATCCCTTGTTACGGCAGAGGGAAAGAGAACGCTCTACTGTCAAGGCAGAAGAGAGCAGATCACAAGGCCCCTTGCTACGGTAGAGGGAGGCCATAGAAGGAGAGAAGAACGAGAAGAGACGAGGACGAGGAGGATCACCGGGAAGGAGGCTTGGACTGCCCTTAGAAACTTGCGTTGTAGTGTTGTTGTGTGTGGTTGTGAAAATTTCTAAAGTGTAAATCGAAGTTGTTGATTGTTTCTGATATTGTGTTGGGTCCATTTTGTTATCACTGTGTCCTATTTGTAATTCACAGGGTCTAAACTGAGGACGAGTTCGCTTGCCCTCTATGACAGAGCCTGGACAAAGTGAGGCGAGGAGGAGGACCAAGAAGTTGCCCGGGGCGAGCACCGACAAGGAACTCTATCGACCCAGGGGGCGACCGGCTGTAAAGACACGATCACCGTACCCATTCCGAGCCTCGGAGGTGAAGTACGAGGAAGCATCAAACATAGATTCTGAAGTGGCGGAAGATAGCGAGGTGGAATTACTGCAGGAGAGTATGGCGAAGAGAGGTGACGAGGGTGAAGTAGCAGCTCTATTGCGGTACCTAGTGGAGAAGGATGAGAAAGACAGAGAGGAAAGGAAGGAGGCGGAAGAGAGGAACAGAAGAGCAAAGGAAGATGAAGCCGCAAGGAGGAGAGAAGAAGAAGATAGAGCTAGGAGATATAGAGAGGAAGGAGAAGATAGACGGCGAGGAGAAGAAGCTGCCCGTCGCAGGGAGGAGGAGGAACGACGAAGAGCGTCAAAGCTGGAGGAGGACAAAATACGTGAGAGACGAGAGTTATTGCAAGAAAAGTTAAAGGGGTTAGGAGTGTATAAGGAAGGAACTGAGCTTGGGGCGTATTTGGGGAAATTTGAGAGAATAATGAGAGAAGGGAAGGTGAGTGAGAATGATTGGGGAGAGAGACTGTATCCTAGGTTGTCTGAGACCCTGTGCCTGAGGATAGCACAGGCTAGGGACAGTGATGAACCATATGAGGAGATCAAGAAGATTTTACTGAAGGCCATGGGGGAGACAGCCATTACTTATGGGAATCAGCTGCTAGAGGCCAATGGGGATTTGTTTAAGGGTATGACTGCTGGGGGGATAGCGGATTGGTTATTACGTGTGACAAAGGGGATGTGTCAGGGTAGCAAGAGTATCGAAGAGTGTATGTTGGCCATAGCGTTGGCCGTGTTAAGGCGGAGTTTGCCGCAGAGTGGCAAAGCATTTTTGGAAATGGGAAAGATTGGGGAGTGGGGGGAGTTAAGAGAGGCCCTTGAGGACTGGATGTCCGGGAGGCAGAGGGGGAACTTTTATAAGCCGTTGGGTAGCGGTCCCAGTGAGGTGACCAGGGGGTATAGAGGAACAGTAGACAGAGAGAGTTGGTATGGGCGTGGAGGCAAGGCCCAAGGGGGTGGTTTGGGAGACAAAGTGGGAGGCACTTATGGGGTTGTAACGTGCTATAGTTGTGGGGAGAAGGGACACAAAGCCAGCGAGTGTAGGAAAGACAAGCAGGGAAGTAGCTACATTACACGCGTACCCACTTGCTATAATTGCGGTAAGGTGGGGCATAAGAGCCCTGAGTGCACAGCCAAGAAGGTGACGGTGGCTGTTAAGAAGGAGCCGAATCCGACAAAGATGTCTATGCTTAGGCGGACTGAGTCAGGGCAGGCTGAGAATGTGGCGTATGGGTTGGTGAATGGGGTTAGGACCAAGATCCTCGTGGACTCGGGTGCAGAGTTGGGGTCTGTACCCAAGGAATTAGTTCCTGAAGGAGTAGAGCTGTGCTCTGATGTGTACGTGAAAGGATATGGGGGGACAGAGAAAAGATACAAGAGTTGCATGTGTGAGTTTGTGGTGGGAGGCCACGTAAAGAGAATAAGGTCAATAATAGATGAGAGTGAACCATCTGGGGTGACGTGTTTGGTACCGGTCTCTTTGGCAGATGATCGGGAAGCTATGGCATACAGAGAGGCCATAAGGGAATATAAGTTGGGGGACAGAGTTGGGGTCAATGTGCTGACTAGGAGTATGGTCAGAAGAGAAAGGGAGCTAGATGAGAATGAGGAAGTGACAGACGAAGTAGTGTCGTGGGATGTAGTTAGTCCTGAGGGTGAGGGTGAGCCCGAACCGGAGGAAGAAGCGAGTAGCCAGTCCGATCCCTTAAATATGCCCGAAGATTGGAGTAGGGTGGGAGAGGACCAAGGGGTGGAAGAAGCTGAAGGTACGCCTGATGCCGAGCAACCCCGGGCGAAAGCGAGAGAAGAGACGGACGAAGGGAGTGCAACTCCCTTGGGGGAATTGTCGGGGGGAACGGAGTCTGAGAGTGAGCTAAGTAGGATAGCGGGGGAAATTGGACCCGTCAGAGAGGGTCAAGAGAAGGAAGAGTTTACGAGAGAGCTGCAGGAAGACAGTAGCTTAAAAGAATGGAGGGAGTTAGGAGATAGGAAAGAGAGAGGTTTCAAGTGGAAGGGGAAAGTGTTAGTGAGGGGAATGTATGTGACGTGGGATGAATACAGAGATGTGATTGTGTTGCCAGAGAGCTATAGGAAGAAAGTAAAAGTTTTGGGACATGAAAGGAATGGGCACTTAGGTGCGGATAAGGTGGCGAAGATGGTAGGTAGATATTTTGCATGGCCTGGAATGGCTCGAGACATTATAAGGCACTGTAGGAGCTGTGAGAGGTGCCAAGTGAGAAGCAAGCACAGGCCGAGAAGGGCACCAGTGGTCGAGAGACCAATACTGGCGGAGCCATTTGAGAGCGTGGCGATTGACTTGGTGGGGCCGTTACCAAAGGGGAAGGGAGGATGCAGGTACATTTTGACTTACGTCTGCTTGGCGACAAGGTGGCCAGAGGCGGTAGCCTTGAGAAGCATTACGGCTAAGGCTGTAATGGATGGACTATGGTCCATATTCTCCCGGACCTCGGTCCCAGAGAGGATCCTCACAGACCAAGGCAGTCAATTCTGTGGCAAAGTAATGACCCAATTGTGTGAGCACCTGGGGATTGAGAAGGTGCGTACGTCTCCCTACCATCCTGAGACAAATGGAGCCGTGGAGAGAATGCACGGGACTATGAAGAGCGTGTTGGGGAAGTGCATAGATGAGGGGGTAGACTAGGTAGGTCAGTTGTGTTTTGTATTGTTTGTTCTAAGGCAGATGCCTCATGCCGACTCGGGGTTTAGCCCCTTCGACATGGTTTATGGGTTTCGGGTCAGGACGCCCTTGGACGCCCTGTACCACGGTTTGTATGAGGTAGAAGCAGAGAAGTTGAATGTGTGTGAGTGGGTAACTAAGATGGCTGAGAGATTGGAGAATGTGAGAGATAGTGCAGCATTGGGAATGGCTAAGGGGAAGGAGAGTAGGTTACAGTATGTGAATAAAGGAACGAAGTTGAGGGAATTTAAGGAGGGAGATTTAGTTTTATACAGGGTACCGGGGATGACCTGTAAATTGTCGGATTCGTGGCAGGGTCCGTACAAGATTCTTAGAAAGATGGGAGCAGTCAACTATAGGATTGGGAAGATTGGGAATGAGAAGCACTCTAAGGTAGTGCATGTTAACTGTATCAAAGAATTTAGAGAGAGAGCGTGTATAAGGAGATTAGATATTGTTGTAGAGGAACAAGAGGAGGAAAGCAGTGAGTTAAAGGGCGAATGTGAAGGGTTCAGTGAAAGTGAGTTGCGAGAGTTACTGGGGACGTACAACGACGTATTCTCTGACAGTCCGGGTAGTACAGATCGGGTCAAGATGACCATTGACACGGGGGATAGTGAACCCATTCGTCAGACGCCGTACTCGGTTCCTTTGGGAATCAGGGAGAAAGTGAAAAGAGAATTGGAAAGTTTGGAAGAACAAGGAGTCATCGAAAGATGCAAGAGCAATTGGGCATCTCCGTTAGTGCCCGTGAGGAAGCCAGATGGGAATATCAGGCTTTGTGTGGATTATCGTCGGCTCAATGACATCACAACCAAAGAGCCGTATTACATCCCATCCTTCGAGGAGATGGTGGAGAAGGTTGGAGTAGGCCGAGTTATGTCCAAGATCGACTTGGCTAAGGGCTTCCATCAAGTGTTGATGGATGAAGACGACCGGGACAAGACATGTTTTGTGTGTCCCTTCGGAAAATACAGATTCCGGCGGATGCCGTTCGGCCTGACGAACGCTCCGTCCGTATTCCAACGTCTGATGGACGAGGTGTTGGTAGACTGCAGAGAGTGGGCCAACGTTTATATCGACGACATTCTTGTTGTATCGGAAGATTGGGGGTTACATTTGGTTCACCTGGAGAGAGTTTTGGAGGCCTTAAGAAAGAATGGCCTGACCTGCAAGAGATCAAAGTGCAGCTTCGGCAGGAGAACTTTAGAATTTTTAGGTCACCAGTTGGGTGGTGGCAGTATTAGTGTTCCGGAAGCTAGGGTAGAGGCGATTCGAAACCATCCTCTGCCCAGAACGAGGAAACAGCTGCGTGGTTTCCTGGGCCTGGTGGGGTTCTACAGGAGGTTTATCCCTGGACTTCACCAATGGTCCTCTGTCCTCACGCCACACACGTCCACGGCAATGCCTGGGGTGGTGAGTTGGACGAGTTCGATGTTAGACGCTTTTCATGCGTTATGCAACCAGTTATCTGTATCAGTTCGTTTATGTGTTCCGTGTGTGAGTGATGTTTTTGTTTTAGAATGTGACGCGAGTTCGACGGGTGTAGGAGCCGTCCTTTCCGTGGTTCGGAACGAGGAGAGATTACCTGTCGCTTTCTTCTCAAAGCAGCTGCGAGGAGCTCAGATGAACTATAGTGCCCAAGAGTTAGAGGGCCTAGGTGTCTATGAGGCCATCAGACACTTTGCATACTACCTGTATGGTAGGAAATTTACTGTGATCACTGATCACAAAGGTCTTGTGAACATGAGATGTGGGAAACAAGAAAATCGTAGAATTTACAACTGGTGTTTAAAGTTATGCATGTACGATTTTGACATTGTATACCGAGCAGGAGATAAGAATGTGGTTGCTGACGACCTGAGTAGGTGCCATGGAGAGACTGTTGTCTGTGACCGTGTCACCCAGCTCATGAAGGAGGGGGGAGATGTGGGCATACAGGAGATACCCACACTGGAGAGTAAAGAGTAAAGAAGAGGAGAAGCAAGAGAAGACAGAAGAAGAAGAGAACTAGTTTATGCTATGTTTTATGTCACGTCATTTACTATGTCATTTAGGTTATTATCGTTAGAGTGTGTATTGTATAGAACATTAAGTGTTAGCAGTAGTGCGCAGGTCACCCGCAATAAGTTGTATCATTTTCATTGGTCAGTGGCGAGAGGACTGTTTGTTCATAACCCCTCGTCACGTGTTGTAATTTTAGTTCATGCACTTACACGACATTCGTAGACGTAAGAGAGATTTATCTCGAGCTGAACTCTGGTGGCAGCGTACTTGCTGTCCACCAGACTGTGGCTCTCGCGTTGTGCGCAAAGCGAGTGAGGGCAACCTCGAATCCCCCACAAAGAATATACTAACTTAGCGGATTATTAATACTATTATTATTATTGTTATTTATTATTATTATATTAATTTAAGAGAAGCTACAAACAGAAAAGTGATATATATAATCTTTATAATGAGTATGACGATGTGGTCACTCATGCTAAAGGCAAGCACTGCAGGTAAACAATTAAACTTCGTTCAGTACAGAAATCAGTCATTTCCTCTTTAACAGCTATCATGCTCTTAAGGATCGCCTTAAGCTTGACAGAAGGCTGGAGACAGCTCATTTGTTGTATGCCACTTTGACCATTTCCAAATGGTATCCTACTGACTTAGATGTTCCAGTTATAAAGAATGGACTGGATAAAACAATTTTCAAACTACTTCCATTATATCACTTAGCATTTAGTCGGCACTATACAGGTAAGTTAATAGCAGGAATGAAATGTTACAAGAGAACATGCTTCATGTAGGCCATAGGTGTACCAAAAAAAGTTGTGGAGAAATTCTAGTATTGGATGGAAATAAAAAAAAATTGTCGTTCAATATGTGCTGCAACAGAAACTGGCTATATGGAATACACAGGGCTTCCCGGATCTGTAAAAACAGGTTGCTTGGAAACTCCAGAACAGAAAAGTCGATTCTGTGGTCTTCACAAACCAAGGCTAATACAGACAGACTCCACTGAGCCGTCTGCTGAAGAAAAAGTAGCTGAAACTCTGTTGAGGAAAAAGATCACCAGAAACTCAACATTTTATGAGGTGGGTTTCTTTTGGCTTTTCACCTAACGGGAGAGAGGCTAATTTAGACAATGTGAATCTGAGGGGGGGGGGGGGGGGGGGGGGGGCATATCAACATCAAAAGTTTGTCATACAGTTTGCCTTGTACCTTAGCCACTTTACTTATTTTATTATTGTTAGCTATTGGGCTCGAATTCAGCAATATGATTGGACAGTTTGAACGTACCATGGTACAAATATATATACACACACACATTATTAACTTTATGCAAGTATCCAAAATAAATGTATGCTTAATTTTTGAGACCCTAATGAAACATCATGCTGAAGCCAGGAATACTGAATATTGACAAGATGTCACAAATCACATTTCTAATTTTGTCTATCGCATTTTCTTATTCTTACAAGTCAGGTTAGAGCATGACTAGTATTCCACACACAGTGCTAGTGATATGATGATCATGTCTCACACTGCCCTGAATACGTCCAACCATTACTCATTAATTTTCCTCAGCGCACAGAAAAGGAGCCATATTCTTGTTTATATGCACTACTTTTGCCTTTGACTAGGTCTTGTGGCTGGGAAAGTAGTATTGGAATGTGACATGGGAATTGGAGGAAAATATTCCAAAGCACTTATTAGAGGAATTTCTGTCAGGAGTACAGCCAGTGGCTTGTGACAAAACTATCACTTCCAGGATTGGAGGAGTTCTGCACACACTTACTGTGCAGCATAGTTCAATGAGTGTAAATAACGATCATCAGCGGCCCAGAGTGAAAGATAATGAGGGGTAATTAATTGATTTGATATTTGAATAACTCACTACGCATTATTATAAGTGGTATCAGTTTATAATTTAAATTTAATAGACTGCCATTACTGATGTTATGAGTTCAGGAAACTTAGTCACCATAATATACTTTTGATGAGATAATACTGTTAAATTACAGATCGAATGACTTAATTTTAATGCAAACTATATTCCATTTGATCACCATCACTGACTCTGTGCAAAAGCAGTTCTATGATTGCGGAATTTTAATATCCTATCACTGCTATACAAACTTGTAATACTGAAATTAAATACTAATATGAGTTAATCAAAATGTTTAAAATATATATATATATTTTGTACAGGGCATTTTCAGGAACCACTGAGTCAAGCAGTCACAAACTTCTGTGTAACACTGAAAAGGATGCCAAAAAACTCCACAACCGTACATCAGGTTTGACTGTTACATTAAAACTGCACCTCCACCAATTTCAGGAGTCACAAAATCAATAGAGGTGGTTGTTGCTCCACTCAATGCCATGATGGCGAATTAGGCATTTATTTTTTGTATTGCAATTCCATGCATGTTACTGTCCAACCCAATCTAGCTAGCTTCATGGGCATTCAGAAGTTCATCTATTCCTGCTGTCTACTGTAACATTAAAACTTCCGTGAAAGTTAAAATCGGCTTGAGGTCCACCTGTAAGCGTGGTTTATTGCATGATTTATTTTTAATGATCAAAATTTAAGAAAGCGTGGGTGTCAATGCTCTTGAGCGGGCAATTTCCGCATTCCTCCAGGACAGACTTATTATGTCCATGTCCCCAGAACCTTTCTTTCCCCAAGCCCCCAATAATAGAAGGAAAAGGGTCGGCTATGACTAAAGAATTATTGCACAGTTTTGAGCCTCATGGTATGTTCACAAGACCTAAGTGAGCCCCGTGACATGGTACAAGATCCTTAACTAAAATATTCTGTTTAGTGGAGGTATGGGAGGGTATAGACCATGAAGCAAACACAAAACGTTAGGGTCAAAGTACAAAATAATATATGACGCCCACACATATATAGAACACTAGCGAGGTGCTTAATTATATAGTTGTTAACAAGGCACTTTACCAACTTACATAATTACTAGTGACAGGACGAAAAAAAGGGGGTTGCCATACCACATAACTCAACAGAATCTTGATTGTATTACTCCTGTGAGTGTCTCGCTTATTTCACTCGCTCGCCAACGATGTGAAAATAGTCTAGAAAAATGTAAAGCATGCAGTCTGCTGTCTGGCTGGTACTGCTAGTAGAAGATAAAGGTTGGTTGTCCTATATGTCATGTGAACTTGCAGGAATTCTTGCTGGGGTTTGGCCTTGTGGGACTATCATGCTGTTAGCAGAATTATATATATCTGAAAGCAAAAGCCAGGTGTAAGGCAGTGTCCACGGACTTCTCCATGAACATCCTATGAATACTGCCAGCATCAGTAAGTAGTAATATTGGTAGTCGCAATTATGTGTTACTAAATATAATAACTTAGAATTTTTAGTTTATGATGATGGGTGTCATCTAAAAAAGATGCAGTAAGGTGCACAGCGACAGATACTGCCAGAAGAATCTCTGAGATGAGAATAGTAATTGATAAACTACATTTTAAAGGTCACAAAGACCCTTGGTGTGCACAACATTGCGATCCATACAGTTTTGAAGATTTAGATGAGGTAATGTATGATAAGTACGTGTCATTTCAATTTTAATGTACATGTATTTTATTAGGTGGATACTGAAATATGTGAGCAAACTTTTCTTGGCTATCCCGTTATGCCAGAATAACGAAGCATATGAGCAAAGCCAGGGTTTCATTTAGGGGGGGGCGAAAGGGGGCATTTGCCTCCCCTTGGGTTCTAAATGCCCCCCTTGGATTCTAAGTGCCCCCCACCCTTTTGAAAGAACCGATATTTATTAAGAGAAAAATGTAAACCAAATTAATAATAAACAATATTCACACAGCAATTCGTCTAAGTTTTTTGTTCCATACTGTAATAATGTCATTTAATTGTGTAGATGAGAGCGTCTCGGGTGTCTCCATGGCTATTTTCATCAAATAGGATAATTGTGATTGCCCAATTCGATTTCGAATTCGTGTTTTAATTAGTTTCATTTTGGAGAAGCTCCTTTCCACTGAAGCAGTGCTGACAGGGATAGATAGACATATGTTTGCCAGGGTGCTAATGTTTGGAAAAATTTCACTAAGCTTATCACTTGTGGTGAGCTCTTTCAACTGCAAGTGCAGGTTACCTTTCGGCTTCTTCGATAAGTAGCTTCGAAATGTTTTCCACTCCTCTCGGGTTTCGCGGGAAATAAGAGCTTCTTTGGTGTATTCATCTCCACCAGCAGTCTTAGCAGGCAGCTCTGCACCATAGTGAGCTAATAGTACATCTATTAAGTCCTCACCATATGTATGGAAGTCAGAAGAGTCAGCAGCTGGCACTTTCTTCGGATCAAAGATGCCAAATGAGGAGACAATATCTTGTGAAATAAATCTGCTGGATATGTTTGCCTTCAGCATCCTGATAAACGGTTCAGCCACTTGTCCTTGGAATGTAGCAATGCTTTCCGTGGTTAACGTGATGTCAGTGACTTCTTCGATCTCATTCTTTGCATCCATCAGTTCTAATACCCAGTTAGCAGCAGGTAACATGGCATCATCAAGTGTATTGAGAGTGGCATCAACAAGAGGGGTGATAGCTGTCAAGTCTATTCTCTCAGTCTGGAGAGCTCTGCTCAACTTCGCCACTTGTGGCAGAACATAATCAAGGAGGTATATGGCCACTAAAGTTGAGGGCCTACATAAGGCTTTACTGATACCTAGAGCTTCAGGTGCATGTGTCTGCTCATAGATATTGTTTAGAGCAGTCACAATTGCACTGTAGCTAGCTCTGACTGCCTTCACACAGCGTTCATGGGACAGCCAGCGAGTATCTGATGGTTTCACAACTTTCAGCTCAGGTAAGTCAAGCACCTGCTGTACTGCTTTGAGACTCTCAGCTCGCTTAGGAGAATAGTGGAAAAATTTCCAGAGGGTGGTGAGTGTGATGTACACATGTTTTATCCCACTGGTAGCATTAGCTGCTTGAACGCATGCTAGGTGTAGCAAATGGCAATGGCAGTGTACGAAAAGTGCATGAGGTGAAATTTTCTTCAGGAGACTCTGCACACCATTGTGTTTCCCAGAGAAAGTAGCTGCTCCATCGAATCCCATACCCACCAGCTTGCTAATCTGTATGTTTTTATCTTTCATGAATTCAACAAGGGCAGAATAAATAGTCTTTGCATCAGTAGCTTTCAATGGAACTATATCCAAGAAGTGCTCAACAGGTTGACCGTCCATGTTCACCCAGCGGAAGAAAATTGAAAGCTCTTCTGTGGTCGTCACATCAGTGCACTCATCTGCCATTATGCTGAAATGGGAAGCTTGGCGAAGCCGTTTCAGTAAACATTCTTCAGCCCATAAGCCAACTGCCTCAACAAATTCAACAACAGCAACTTTAGATGTGTAGGTTGCATTTAATCTAGCTCTTTCAAGGAACCCCTTTAAATCTTCTGCACCACAACTTACGATTAGATCAATAAGTTCATCAAAATTTGTTGTGTGGGGAATGTGGCGACGAGCTAGAAAATGGGTGCAACGAATTAGAGCTTTAATGGCCATTCTGTTCTTCAACTTTTCCTCATCATTAATTTGTTGGAGTTGCTGAATGACTGACCCTTCTTGTAGTGCTGTAGCTGCAGCCATCTCTGCTTCACATGATAGGAGGTGAATATCACTCTTTGCATGAATTTTCATCTTCTCTATTGCCTTCTTCCAGTTCGTGAAAGGTTTTGAGATCCATGTTCCTCCTGTTCTTTGAAGAGAAATTCCTCTCTTCCTGCAAACCTTACAAAAAGCTCCTTGGAAATTTTTATCAAACATCAGCCAATTGAAGCTCTCTTCCCATTTTTTGTTGTATTTTCGACTGCTTGCAGTGATTTTCTTGCTTTTCTCATGTGTAGTTAATCTTTCCTTTGCATGCTTCTCATGGACAATTAATCTTTTCTTGGCAGGACTTGGCTCCAAAAACTCAGTATCAGATTGATTGCTGTCAATTTTATCTTCTGTGTCACTGCTACTTGAGTGGCCAGGTGACTTTGAAGAGCTTGCACCACAGAAGAAAGAGCGAATATCCATTTGAGACTATCTTAAGCTGTCAGGGACTACGAGTGCTTAGAGTTCTGGTTCTGGAAGTTGTAGAATCTGTATAGATCAAAACTCAACAACTGCTACGGTGAGCTGAGGGCTGGCCTTTTTATAGCCAGCCAGCAACCGTAAGTGTGAATCAACGTGTGATAAACCTAAGGGGAGGTGAGAGTCAGAGTTGAATAGTGTGTGAAAAGCATCTAAATAGTGAATGTCACAGTTGACTGAAAATTGCTAGACGGTGGAGGTGAAAATGAGTAGCTGAATTAACTTGTCAGGATCTGACATATGCAGACCTCATTAGATAAGATTATGTTTTTTTAATGTAGGACATAGGCCTTCCAATAATTCTATTTCACTCCCATGGTGACCAGTGCCGCCCGCCCCCGCTTACATTTTCAAAACTCTATTTTGCCCCCCCTTGCAAGAATGTCTGGATGAAACACTGAAAGCTCATTTTTTATTTTTTATCTTGTATATTTGTGACTTGCATAATCGTAGACAGAAATGACTCACTATTATAGAGATGCAATATACTATATGTATGACTGGGATTGTGTTAGTGGGACACATGGGATTCCATAGGACTATCCTACCTGTCCTACATGGGACAGTGGGATAGGACACACACATAGGATAGAGCGTGTCAGTGGGACACATGGGATCCCATAGGACTATCCCACCTGTCCTACATGGGAAAGTGGGATAGGACGAATACATAGAATAGAGTGCGTCAGTGGGACACATGGGATCCCATAGGACGGACACATAGGATAGAGTGTGTCAGTGGGACACATGGGATTCCATAGGACTATTCCACCTGTCCTACATGGGACAGTGGGATAGGACGGACGGTAATGGCATTTTAAAGGCAACCTCGGACATTCTCAACTTTACAGAGTACCTGATTACAAACAAATACTTGCCTGCATGCAATAAACATACCCTTTCTCTCCTCCCCTCCAAAAACAACAACAACAAACAAACAAACATACCCATAAGTTGTGTTTCTGCCTGACTGTACAGGAACAATGGAGACTCGTCTCACCTGACCCACGGCAGAGAACAAGTTTCGTAAGCCTTCCTGTACATCACATTCACAAGTATTCATAATCCTCAAGTAGTTCGACAATGAAGATTTTCAGACTTAGGGATTACGTGTGTAATGCAGCTTCAAACCACATTATGGTAACACTATGGTTTTGCACTTAAAAGGGGGCCTATACCATAAAATAATGTGACTGCACACCTGTGGGACCTGCGTTCACAATGTAACTTATGCTTCATTTTCTTCTGTTACAGGCATTATCAGCTGGAATAGCGTGTTGTGGTTAACCACAATTATCTCAATAGTGGAATTTTCTAAAAAACCATAACTTGTTCTCTCTATATATTTTTTTACAGTGATGTATTAATATCATCTGATAGCTCTTTTTCTATCCTTGAAAGTGAACTACTCATTAAAAAATATATTTGGTTATAGGCAGAGTAACCTAGTTGGGAAGAACTTTCCCCCCCAAACTGCCCCCTCCCTCCAAATAGACATGTTGTGTGCAGTATTCGGTCAGGATGAACCCAAAATTATACCATTAAGCTCACAATAATTTCATGTTAGTTACTCTTAATGAAAAAATATAATTTATAAAAATCACAACTTATAATATAGGGCAGCAGATAAGCCTGAACCCCCCCCCCCCCCCAAACAAATTGAACCCTATGCAGGTGGCTAGGTTAAACTAGTAATAGCGAGTAAGCTATCAAAGTAAAGTACAATAAAAAAAATTATGCAATACAGGTGGTCCACATGTCAACCCTTAAAAACCAACAAACAAAAAAACTACAACAAAAACCCAACAACAAACAATATAAAAACCAACATGTTTTTATTATCTTTACTTTAACCTACTCTATAATCTCATCCAAGAGATCAAACCTCAATTTTAATATTAACCACACGAATATACCAATCGGACCCTCCAGAAATAAGTCATGCAACTTATCGGGGTCATAACTTTTTTCTACTGAAACAATAGTCTCAATGTATAGTCTAAAATGAGCTACACTTGAAACCCTTTACCAAAGGACATACTACAGTACACCTTTTTAAACATTTGTAGCCATGTGTGCAAGCACTGAATGGACCACCTATTTAATTTGAGGCTGAATGTTATTAATATTCCCGTCACTCCCCACTAAAAAAAACCAACAAAAAAACCACAAAAAAACAAAAAACAAAACAAATACATCATTTCACTTACTTTGGTAATAGCAACAGGAATATGATCTACAAACAACGTAATGACATCCTTTTCATCTCTATTTTGAATCAGCTTGCCAGGTCCCTCTAGGTAACTGTTGAATGACTTGTTGCCGAAGTCAAATGCCCTAGGATCCCATCCATCCATGTTCCCTCTAAAAACACAAGACAGACACGCATATTCACAGGGCAGCGTCCCACATTAGTGACCGCCCATTACATTTTAATACATTAGTGCATTTGAAGTGGCAGTGTTTGGAAAAGTCTTAAGTTCATAACAATTTCAGTTAAATCTCCTGCAAAAAACCTAGGCAAAGTCAAATGGTGAAGTGAACTTGGCCTGGCATTATTGATTCACTAGTTAACGAGTCCCAGCCACACAGTGCCGCTTGATGTAGCAAATAGAAATGCCACAGCATAAGGCATTTTTGTTCATTCTGTGTACTTGATTCCACTTCTTCATTGAATTAGTTACTTCAGTAAGCCTTTTCTCACCTGCTTTCTTATTTTACTTGACCCTTGCACTCTACTGTAGGTGCACACTCTTTCTCGACTCAGTTCAGCAAATGAATTATTCATGAATACAGACCCAGTGACTATAGATTAATACAGCATCATTGTACTGTTTGTTCCTGATGGTTTAATGACAAGTGCGCATCTCAGCAATCACTAGATTGAGGCCCAAATGGAAACACTTTTTTCCCTTCTAACTATGGAGCGTAGAACACTGATACCACAAACTGACTGTGATGATGCTTTACCCATTCAGTACATGGCACACACAAAACCTATCCATGGACGGTTCAGCCAATGAATTATTAATGACCACACATCACCAACATAATTATAATGCTTTACCAACCCGGCACAGCTAGTGAATTATCCATGAAGACATACACCGTTGTCATTTGACACACAAATGTACTATTACACAGTAGAACATCTGTATGTACAGAATTACCTAAAAACAACAACAACAAACAAACAAACAAAAAATCAAACAGCTTGAGTTGCGCAGAAGCCACAGTAAAAAGGGTAAAGTAGCCCAACTGCAACCTTTCAAGGTGAGGGGAGTATGTGGCTTAAGTGTGCTGTCACACTCTTTGAGTGTGAAAAACCCGCGGAATAGGCCATGGTTGCTAGGGCATGTTAATATATTTCTGCTTCCCCCCCCCCTCCCCCCCCCGAGTTATTATATTTCTGTTAGCCTGCAAGTACTACTAGGAGAAAGCACCTATCACCAATAAAGATCGGAAGTCTGTTGCATCTCAAGAAATTGCCCTGTCACCATTTTTGAACTTCACCGCAATACTGCACGGCTACTGCTGAAGCTTAGAAGCCGATTTTTTTTTTGTATCATTTTCTTATCCTTGCGTGTATGCCATAACGACGAGTTTTTGTTGAATTCTATTGTAGTTTTCTATATACTCACCTTACCATGTGAACTATTGTTGATTATTTCTGTAAAATTCTATATATTAAAAGTATCTCATCGTTATAGAGTTGAGCCCTTGTGCTCCGAAACTCTGGCAAAGTTTGAACCATAGCCATTCGTTCAGTTCTGGATCCTTCATTGTAAGTTAACTCCTCCCCGCAGTTTTGGATCCTTCATTGTAAGTTAACTCCGCCCCGCCCCAACCTTACACGCGTAATGGTGAGCTGCATTTCACGGGCACTAATTTGTTGCAAAGTGGGGCGTGACTTTGTGGTAGATAATGCGTGACTATTCAGCTGAAGTGTGCTACTAAAGGTGCCCAGGCATTGCTATGTGACGGCACCCTTAAGGCGTGGCACAGTAACTGTTCAAGTAAGTGAGTTGGATTACTGAGGTTCTATTGTACAGATCGCTATAACTCTTTCACCTGTGAAGTTTTTCAGACACATTACAGCAAAATCACAAAACAATAAATTAACGAAAGGGATAATTACCTTATCTGTTTTAGATTTAGAAATCTAAAAAAATAAATAAATAAATAATTAAAAAAACAAAAAACAATCCAGGTGCCACAATACTTTAGCAACAGCTTTCGAATAACACTCACACTACAAGCAACTGCTCCAATTAACCCACGCACTAAGAGTGCAAACCCTCAGCATAAAAAATGTCACTAGCTAGTATTGAAAAACAAAGGTCTTAAATTTTGAGCTTATAACTATTAGTTTTGTTCTATTTATGAATATAATTGAAATTCATACTTTGGCATTTAACATTGGCCTGCTTACATATCTAGGATTCTTCAGGAGTTTCAGAGGGCTTTTTATGGGTATGAGGTTTAGAATCAGCCATTCTACATTCCTGGGACTGATCTACACTTTCTAAAGCTCTATTATGTGCTTGTCACTCGGCCATAGAGTTTTTACAACTCTCTCAGGACTTCATAGCACTTTCTGGGTTTCGTAATAAACTTGGGTTGGTAGAAAAAAATATAACCAAGGAACATTTGGACTTTCTGACATGCACACTACACGAAAACTTAGGGTACCCTTTTTGGAAAGCAGGCATACTTACAGCTGATGAAGAAAGCACACTTTACAACACCAGACCAAAGAATGGATAGCACTAAAACTATAGAACCCTAGAATAAATCTGAACTAGGTGCAGTAAAACATAGTCCTACTGTACTACTTTCAATAATGAATACTTGTGACATCATGGTGGAATTGACTTTAAGGCCAAATTAAAATAGCAGAAGTTTTAAAACTTTAGGGGAGGGGAGCCGAAAATATAGAGACCAAATCCTGCGTTGTTTGTTTGCAAAGAAATTAACCTTACATCAACATAATGGAAGATTTTTTGTCTAAAAGGGTTATGTACTTTTAGGAAGACTTCTTTTGGTTGTTACATTATTGCTACTTGTTCCGAGGTGATTAAATGAACCATGGGGGGCACTCTATGAAACCCTGCTGATTCTTCAGTGAAATGAAATAATCAAAAACAGACTTGCAGACACCAACTTCTTATAACTGAAGGAAATACTTTAAGCTTGGATGAAAGTATAGTATACTGAAGTTGGAGGGAAGAAGAATGGGGAGAAAAACAAAAACAAACTTTAAGCTAGAGTGAACATAAAATACAGTTTCAAGTGCATAATTTTAGCTAAGAAGATGAGGGAGAAGGGGTGGGCATAGGGGACTTCTGCTTGGAGGGATATCTTTGTTTCCCTCCCCTGTAAGGTACTCTGATGTTGGTGAGCGATAATAAAAGTAATATGCAATAATAAAAACACGTGTCTAAACTGTGTATATTCACAATTCAAACGCTGAGCTGGGTTGGTAAAGCAGCATCAGTATAGAATTACGTGGTATGTGTATTTATCAAGCTGAATCGAATTGGGTGAGAAGGAAAAACAAAAACAAAAACAACAACAACAACAAAGGTGGCAATAGTTTCATTTTAATTCTTGATCAGTAAACAAAACTAAGAAAGTTCAAATAAACACTTTAGAAATTTCGGGGGATGGACAGAATTTTGATAAGCATAATTGGCGCACACACACTCAGTTATGGCTCATTGTTAGTTGTTTTTTGCCCTCCTTCCACCATCATTTGAGAAGAAAACAAAACAAAAGAACAAACAACAAAAACAAACAAACAAAACAACAATTACTTTTCCAATGGATCAAGTGGTGATTGAACCCAAGGCTCCATATCTGTAAGAGAAGTAACACTATAAATCTCTGGCAACTTATGGCATGCCATTTATTGGTTGGAATTTCTCTACTAAAAAAGTAGAACTAAGCCTATTAACTACTAGTTTAGCCCAAAAAGAAAAACAAACAAACTGTATTTTTCTAATTACAACATCAAAATAAATAATTCTAATCCGGGAAACGGTCTATTATTCTAACAAAAAACAAAAACAAACAAACAAACAAATTAATAGTTGACCTCCAATGGTTCTTAAAATAGGGTGGAGCTAGAAATTGGAACAGTCAGACTGGTTAAAAAAAAGAAAAAGAAAAAGAAAAAGAAAAAAAGAAAGAAGATAGAACAAAAGTGGGTACTGCTCGAAATCTGCAAGATTGTTGGATATCTTAATTGCTGTTCCTTTGTACGCTTATGAAACAATTTAGTTAAGTCTGGAAAGGATACGTTGTTCGTCATATCTGTAATAATACCCTTGTGTGTCGGTAATGATATGGCGACCGACAACAGTGTTTGTGTTCATGAATAATTCATGAGCTGATTAAAGCATCGTCATTACCTGAATGGGAGATAAAATTCGACAAGAGAAAAAAATTGGCAGGAAAAACAAACAAAGCAACTACTGATTCAGGCTCAAACCTGTGACCATCGATTGCAGAATATACACACAAAACCGCCCGGACCTAACTGCTTAGAAGAGTTTGAAATGCCTTACCTATTGAGCAATAAGCATGTCATCAAGTTATTTTGCTGTTTACATTGTGTTTATAAATCATCGCAGAGAATTTTGACCCCATTGAACCCTGAGGACTTTGGCAAGAAGTCCAAACGCCAGAAAGTTTTCATTTAATTGAAACAGGAAAACTGCCTTTGTCTCCTTAATCTTCTCTAATGAAAATGGAAAATGTCATTCTGACACTTAATTGTACAATTCATGATCTTAATAATTACCATATTCGAAAAATTTTGATATTGGGGAAATCGGAATAAACATTGCTCATAATTTGTATATTACCCATACGAAAATGAGGATGGCACCATTCACACTATTGGATATACCTATCACAAACCTCCACCCACTCCCACAGGTAATCCAATTAGCTAACAACTCTAAAGACAGTTGAGGGAATGGAGAAAACATTGTATTGAACTCTACTTTCAACACTAACAAGGTGGCCTAATGATGCTGTTATGTTTCCTAATTAAAAATTTGACCACAATTAGAAAGCTTTAAGCTAACATTGTCAGCTATCATAACACACTGTAGGAAATGAGTATAATTGACAGCTGATGGTCAGAACAAAGAACCAAAAAAAAAGAGATACTAACAACATACAGACGTATTTCCAAAAGGACCCACTTAATAATCAAAGTTTTAAGGAACACTTACTTCCGCGCAGCTTCTGTAATTCCTTCCAACGAACTCTGTACCAAAGCGGGCTCAGCCTCTCGGTCACTTAGTGAAGCCTTAGATTTCTTTTCGGACTGGGAGGGGGAGGGTCTGTTCAGAAGATAGCTTGACGGAGGACCAGGAGCACTAGAACTAGAGGGACCAGTATTCACAACTTTCGCCCAGGGAACTCCGCCACCTTTAGGAGAAGAACTCTCCTTTCGACTTTTCATAGCCATTGCACGGAGCTCTGAAAAAGAGAACCACGTGCACAATAAGGCTTCAACCGGGTCTCTTTTTTTCCACGTTTAAATAAGCTCGCGCTACAATTAAAGTAAATTCCGCTGCGCGCATGTGTGGCAAGTTGAGTTCGACTCCACCCATTAGGGTGTGGCTTTAGTCAGTGAATGCACACGGTAAAGGGTAAGCAAAGCAAGTGGTGAAGCTACACAGAAAAGTTACTAACAACAACTAGCTTTCTGCAAGCTGCAAACAACCTAGGAGAACCATGGAGCAATATTTCGGAGGAATTCAGGGGTGAGGTACGTTTATTTTTGCTAGATGTGTTTACAATTGCGTATATTTAAAGGGGAGGTACGGCTTCTGATGCAGTCATTTTGAACTCTTCTGGAACAGTAATTGGAAGAAGTGTAGGTCCTGGATCTAATCCTTGGGTAAGTTTTTATTGGCTATACCACTGCAGAAAAAAATATGCATAAGTCACTAATGGTGCTTACGGCAGGCACTACTGATCTTTGCAACTATTTGAGAGTGGTACTGAATCAGTGGCTGCCTATTGTGCCTGAATCATGTCCATGAAAGTTATGCAGTACAGGTGTAGCTGTGAATGACGACTCCATATATTATCAAAAGCTAGCCAACGTTAATTTGTGCAAACCAAATCCGATTCATGTCAGTGCTAAATGACACAGAAATAGCAATCCACTGTGGTGAAATTTTCGCCACACAGTTAGGTATGGCTAGCTCCATAAATGCTTGACAATGTACTCACATAGGCCACACCTGTCAAAAAATATTTATGGTAAGATAAGTACAGCTGTTTGAATATCTATTTAAACATAAATATAGTGCAGAATATTCACACTGAGTGTGTTCATTTCTTCAGTGTTATGTTGAATATTTTACACTTCCGCTCTTTTTATTTTATTGCCGGCTGAAGGATTACAATAGTTCTCAAGTGTATTTTTTCTGTAGTTGGAGAGCTTTCTGTAGTAGGTTGATTCATCGCACATAGTAGCATTTCCCATTGGATGACGTGTGGTAAACACCAACCACCAGTGACTTCGATACATATGTTCACAGCTCATTGGTAGGATATCTCACATGTGTTAGTGTTGTGCATTGTGTGTTAGGACTTGTTTTCTCGTTGTCATGTCAGGTGATTGTCATGTCAGGTGATTGTCATGTCAGGTGATTGTCATGTCATGTGATTGCTATCTTTATTGCTCCTTTCCTTGTAGCAAATTGGATTTGATGCATGCGTTGACATTTTGGGCAAGATGGTCGAAGATGCTAAAAAGGATGCCAAGATAGACCCAACTGTTCCACTGGTGTCGTTGGTATGTGTGACAATAACTTTTTTTGTTGTTTGTTTTTTGTTTTTGTTTTTTGAATTTAAAAAAAAAATTTTTTTATTGGTTAAATTTATTTGTTGAAGTTATTGTACATAAATGGTCCTGATTTGGTAGGGGATGTCACTTAGTGGTGGAGAGATGCCAGAAGCTCAGATGAGGATTGTGTCTGGTCTGAAGAAATCCTTCCCCAATGCTAGTCAGAATTACCATGTGTGCACTGACACTTTTGGCTCCATTGCCACGGCCTTTCCTAATGGTTAGTAGTATATTATTAGCATCGGCTGGTGTCCATTTGTATGTGTAACAACATTGGTAACTATGCTATTAATCTCGAACAGTGCAGGTTACCTGTGCTATCACTTGCTAATAGTCGGCCAGCTTTTTTTTTTTTTTTTTAATCATTTGCACTGTAGCTATACTGTATCATTCAATTACTTCCTCTGGAACTTCTTTTTCAAGTGTGTATATAATTAACTCTCAGCGCACATGTGCGAGAGGGTTATAGTACTCAGTTTTTCTGTCTGTTAGTCAGTCAGTCAGTTATTCTGTCACATGGATCTCAAAGATGGAAACCTCCTGAAGATTGAAACAAGCATCAAAATGTTGCACTGGACGTTTTAATGTGCCAGAATTTTCGTTTCGACCTATTTTTTCCCCCGAAAAAGCTAGTTGTTTTTTTGGCCACACGATCATAAGCAATTGTTGGTAATGCCCCCTATAGTCACGCTGTACTCATGTGAGCAAATATTTTATTTGCTGCCCGCGGTAGTTTTGCGTTACATTATTGACTTGCTCAAGCTTTATATATAGTCGTGCGCGAACATACATATTGGCATATTCATATTGATACTACTCCAAATAATTATGTTTTAGTCTTTGTAATAGCTACCTAGTGTATAGTAACGGTGGGGGTTCGCACACTTGGTGCTTCATTATATTGAGAGATGTCAATTGTATGGATGGGTCATGGGTAAATTCATGCTCAGTGGATTTTTTTGTGGGAATCACGTATAGTGTTGTCAAAAAAAGGTGGATGGAGAATGTTATTTGGGTGCAAAAAGAACAACAACAACAAACAACAAAAAAAAAAGAACTGAACCATTGAATTTGCTAATGCTGTATAAAACTAATGGGCAGAATGGAATACACACCATACATAGTTGAAAGGAGTAGACTTTCAATGTCGTAAGTCTGCACTATCCTCACTTCTATTGTACTAATGCAGGTGCATTGATGTGTATATGTGTATTTTGTATGCCTACATATGTGTGAGAGTGTGCTTGTGTATGTGCACCTACATACGTGTGTTACTCCAGGTGGCATGGTGGTGATCTCCGGTACTGGCTCCAACTGTCAGCTGCTTAATCCGTCTGGAGGAGATGCTCCTCGGAGTGGGGGGTGGGGCCACATGCTAGGAGACGAGGGATCAGGTGAGCACCAGTCATTTCATATTATGTATGACAGGGCAGCTCTAAAAGCATCACATGTTCTCTGGAATTAATCACTCTCTACGTTTGCACTTTGTTGTTGTTGTTGTTCTTTACATTCTTACACATTCTTTGCAATTAATACTTGATTTGGAGGGGGGGGGGGGGGGGGGGGGGTGGGGTGGTGGTTTGACGGGGGGGGGACGAGAGAGAGAGAGAAGGACTTTGCACTCGATTAACATCTACACAATTTTATGAGTACTATTAATAACTTAAGAGTACGTGCGTGGGTTTATGGTGGCACAATACATGGGCTTTGTGGTCAAGTAATTCTCCATTTTATACCCAATGTCTGCATTTCAGCGTTGAATGAACACTGTGTGTGTGTGTGTGTGTTAGGTTACTGGATTTCTCATAGAGCTATCAAGACTGTGTACGATCATGATGATGGATTTGCTGTGTCAGCACATGACATCACCGCTGTTAAGAACTGCATTTATACAATGTTTAATGTGAGAATGTGATTATTGTATTTGCATGTGTTTGTGTGTGTGTGTGTGTGTGTGAGGTGAGTCAGTGCCTTCGTGTGTGTGTGTGAGGTGAGTCAGTGCCTTCATCTTTTCCTCTTTGGTGTGCATATAATAACGTTCTGGCTATCAGTCCTCCATTTCAAAGGAAGTGTCAAAAGAGTGACCCAAAGTGTTTTCAGTATGCCACTTTTGTTGTTTAAACTAATGCTGAACAGGAATTCAGATAGGATATATTGTTGAAGGGGAGGGAAGGAAGAACGTGTGTTATTCACTATAAATGTCTATATATATGGTGCTTCTAACAAGGTTGAAAGGCTGAATTTGTTTATTAGTCCGAATAATATTGAAATTGTAAATGTTTTAATATTTTGTTGTCATAGTGGTTACAAAAAAATGTTTATGTCTTTACAGATCAAGGACAGGTATGATATTCTACCTCACATATATGAGAAGTTTGATAAGTCCAAAATCGCCAAACTCTGCAAGGAATTGGCTACATGTAAGTGTTGCCTCTCTTACTGCTTGTAGATGGCAGGGATAGTAGTAGTTAATAACTACTACTATCCCTATCTTATGGCCTCCATAAGAGACACAATTGTATATAATATGTACAATTTTGTCTCTTATGGAATAGTCCAGTCATTCTACGAAGAAAAGGGGGTCAACCTTAAACAAATTGCAACACAAATGATTCCAACTGTTTCTAGTACAGAAAAATGTGCTCTTTAACATACTAAAAGTCCTAAGGAATCCCACGGGGGGAAAGTATGACAAAATTCAATCAACCGAAAGCACTTTTTTAAACCAAAACCAACTATTAATAATTATGATGACAATAGAAAGTAGTATTCGCGTACACATTTCTATTATACTTCATTTTATTAGTTTATAATTTTAATTGAAAAGCAGCTGATTGGCAATAAATATTAATGATGCAAGGCAAGGCAAAAACAACAAGATAAAACAACAGTAATGCAAAATTTCTTAATCAGTATCATCATCATCAGTTTCATCGAAATAACACTTGTCAGCATTTGTGCACCCAGATCCCATGCAGTTGCCACATGCAGGAGAGCATTTCACATTATGTTTCCGACATGTGCATCGTAAAGTGCTGCAGTCTGTGAGGCAGTTGCATCGGATGATTTTTAAGAGCTCGTCCGGAGCTGGGGGTAAATCAGTGTGTACTGGCATCAGTCCTCTATCTCGCTTTTCCCAGCCCCATTCTAGCGGATCAAGGTCAAAACCTTTCCACTGCTGTACCTGAAGGTAAACACGAAAACTGTGGTACTTTGCAGCAGCTGAAGATGGTGGCAAAGTTTGAGGATGGACATGGGAAACACTTGTAGCTACCTTTTCACAAAAACGCTTGTAGCGTAGAACATCTAGTCGTTCGTTTTGCTTTCCATTGTACAAACTAACAAGCACTTCCTCTCCTGCTGCAGCTATGTCCATGTGGGTAGATGACTCAGCATAAATACCTTGGCCTTTTCTCGGAAATGACGGCTTGACTTGAACTTCTTGAGGGATGCACCCTTACTGATGCCGTATAAATGGGAAGTAGTGTCACACCCAAGTATTACATGAAGAAAAAGAACATTAGTGCAGATTTCAGACCCCAATGCCTGCTTCACAGCCTTGATATCCCACACCCTGGGATTTTTGGTAGTTTTCTTAGGCTCTGGTCGGAAAAGTATGTCATGTAAGTCTAGGCTAGCATGACAGCATAGCAAAATCAGAAGATCTGTATCATCGCCAACAAGTACTGTGTCAGTAGTTGAAGATGACTCCACAGCTTTCTGCACTATAAGCAAGTCAGCATCCCCTGATGCATGATACACAGCACACATCTTCTCTAAGTAGCCACTGGGCATGTTGATGAACTGTTGCTTGTTGGTACTATTTGCAAGAAAAGTTTCTTTTTTCATGGTGAGTTGCATTTCTTCAGTGAATGCCACATTCACACCAACTTGGCCTTTGGTTCGTCTCAAATGCATTATGTCCTTTGTAGATGATTCACCATAGCCATCAAAGACAATAATGGAACTCTCATACTTCTTTGCCACATAATCTGAGTACACTGTGCATATATCATGATAAGTGGCTCCATGTGTCCATGGAATGCGCTGAATGAGGGCACCACCATCTAGCACATACTGGACATCATCGAGAACTGCAGGAGTAGTTGGTGATACAAGGTCCCAAGTGGCATTGGCTAACACTGGCTTCTGAGGCTCCCGGAGCAAAAGTGATGCATCAAAGAGAGCTGGTGGGTGACCACAAAGCTCATACTTGAAGATATCCTGCTGACTTTCAGTTACCTTGGCAGCAATTGTTAGTCGCTGGAAAAGGAGTTGAGGGTCTATCTGAACAGCAGCACCATCAATTCTCACTACACACTTTGTGTCCAGCGTGACAACCTGGTTTTTCCTCTTGAAAGTGTAGTCTGCTGCAGATATCCCTTCCATGCTAGCTAGAATTGTGTTACCCACGTCTTTAGCTGTGTCAACATTGACTGAGCTGCTGGCATGTACCCCAGTGGAAATGCTATGCAGATGGTCCTCAGAAGTGAATGGGTTTCTCTCATGTAATACTAAGTGTCTGAGTATCCTTCCAATCACGATCTTGCCTTGCTTTGGTCATGTCCTTGTTCTGCTCACTTGTACTGTATGATACTCCAGTCAACGCACATGCACTCAGAATACCAGTACCTGGATGTCCAAATGCTGAAAATGAAGATACAGATGAAGCTATGGGTGTTCCTGAACTGCATGAACATTCTACTGACCTTGAAGGTCTAATGCAGGGTTTAGTGTCTGTGGACCAAGTTTGTTGCTCTGAGGCAATAATCAGGATTGGCAATGCCCTTCCAAGACAAGAGTGTTGAGTGCTGCATCAACAATAAAGTGTCCTCGTACTGCCTGAGAAATTGCTTTTCCACTAAGCATGTGTATTACTGCATTTGAGGCATAGATCAATTCCAGCACCTCCTGTAAAGTTGATTATGGTGACGTATATTCATAGTGAGAAATAAAGTGGCTGTTGTAGGTATATTACAGAGCTAGAAAGCTATAACTATTTTTAAAATAGCTAATGGCTATAAATATCATGCACATTACTAAAAATAGAAAAAAAAAACTTTCCCCCCGTGGGATTCCTTAGGACTTTTAGTATGTTATAGAGTACATTTTTCTGTATTAGAAACAGTTGGAATTGTTTGTGTTGCAATTTGTTTAAGGTCAAATCATAAAATGACTGGACTAGAAGCCATTGGGTGTAAGGAGGTAAGTGAGAAAATGGTGGCATGATGAGTACAGAAAAAAATGGCTTGGATAAAGAGTTACAAATGATCCTTTTGTCAGTATTCCATACTCATTGTATACTGGTTCTGGTACGGTGTTTCGCCCACACATATTGCTCTCTTAATAGAGCCTATTCAGTGATCAATTTGCACCAAGGTGCGAACGATTCTGGTCCAGTTACACCCACTCGTTCCCCATGGATACAGACATCCATTGCCAGTGTTTGTAAATGTATGTTCCACAATATCTAGGTACCGAGAAAAAAAATCAATGTTATAAATAATTCATATGGAGTGTGAGTATGGCTTAGTGATTTGGTTCTCTTATTCCACCTGCCCTGTGACGAGGGCATGCCAATTCTGCGAGCAATGAATCAAAATAAAATGTTCTTAGTTTATCAAGTTGTAGTGACCACCACTTCTTGTCTCTGTAAATACGTTCAATATGAACATCCATTTCAGTTTTTACAACCAGGTCACACCACTCACAGTTGACACAAAAAAGCTGACACTGGATTTGGAAGTAGTAGTTGTGTCGGTGTTTAAGTTGACAACTCTCGTCGGCACTCTCCAAAAAAAATGTAGCAGACTTGCATGCCACCTCTGAAATTGTCTTTGATTTCGCACTAAAGGGGCATTTGACTTCCAACAATCCAACAATGTTTGAGTCTTTGCAATTCACAATAACCCCATCTGGACTAGCTGCAAGCCAAGGTTCGTCAATAGACACAAAGCGTCCTTGACGGGTTTTCCCTTCATTTGCAACACCATATCTAGTAGCATCATTACCTCTAAACGTACTATATAGAATATTCTGGACTTTGGTACTTCTGAGATCGTCGTCGACTTCTTCAGGAAAAATCCCTCCGTCATGTCTGTTGTATGCACCGCGAGCTACAGCTGTGTTATCTATCCGGATATATTTATTCTTCCGTCGCACTTCTTTTGCCTGCTCTGTAGCCTTTCTCTTTCTGTTTTTTTCTACCTGTTTTGCAGCATTGTTTGCTACTGTAGAAAATATTTTGTTTGGAAAGTTTGGTCATCTTTTTCCACACTTGTGGTCCCCACTTCGCTCCCAGGTTATGTCGGAGCCCTGCCCCCATGCACCTGTGCTCCCAAGAACCGCTCTGTGATCGACTAATCACCTAGCCACCATCAAACTTTGTACGAACGTGCATCCAACATTCGGCTAAAATTGGTGGTATGATTGCCAATCAGCTGCTTCGACTTCGCTGCTAATCTGCTCAGAACAGAAGCAATATCATGCATCATTCTTGGGTCCACTTCAGTCGGGGTGAGTCCACCTTGCTGTGCTTCCCGTTCAATTGACGGTCCCTCTGCCATAGTCTCTCTCCAAAGTGTCTCCTGATCATGCAACACTACAAAATAGTAACATAATAATTATATTGACTGTTTATATTAATTGTTTATATTGACAATTAGTAATTATGTGAATTACAAAACGCGTATTCATTCAAATTAAAATCTTAATGCTAACTAAGCAATGCTAGAACTGTATGTTGTAAATAAAATGTATTTAAACAGTCTGCAGAGTGGAAACGGTTCTAGCCATAAATCTAAAACTTGGAGAGCTCAATTTCTAGCTGACGAAAGATGCGTAAGTACAATAAATATTTTTTGAGAGGGCCATGTTGTGCCCGATTTTCCTGTAGACTGTCACATATTATGTTAATGGAAAGTCACGAAAATATTAATTTGTAATAAATGTTTATCTGTAATGAGGTAATTGTATGCCACCATCATTGCAAGATGCATGTCGAAAGTGCACACACCAAACAATGGAAACAATTTAGCAGAAAAACAGTACATTAAATGGGTCAATGTTCTCTACAAAACCTGGATATTATTATATTTCATACACAAACTCTCCATCAGTTTGATTGTCCATTTCTTCCGATGACGTGCTTTCTGCCCAAACACTGAGTGACGAGGCTGGCTGTTGGTCGTCACGCACTCCAGATGACGAGGCTGGATGCTGGTCATCACTCAAACTAGATGACGAGGTTGGATGCTGGTCGTCACGCTAACTAGATGATGAGGCTGGCTGTTTCCTGCTCTGCGCTACTGAACAGAAGTTTGTACTGCAGTGAGTATGAATACCAAAGCAGTGATAAGGCCCATTCAATAAGTCCTTGTTGAGTTTAGCAACTGCTTCTTTACGATTACTCTCCTTACTTCTCATTCTTATTGCACAACGAGCCGCACTCACCAGTTTCTGGCGCATTTTCTTGGTCAGTCGTCCACTGCCCTTGTATGAAGGATTATCATTGACCAGCTTCTCAAGAGCACCACGGTAACATTTACACGCGTGGTTGGCACACTCCACCTTCTTGATTACATGCCACTCTTCTTTCCTGTAGCACAGGCATGACAATACTTGTTCCTCACACCTATATACAAAAGTTTTCCAGTTGCCTTCCCAATGATGATAGCAACACCAGACTTGGCATTGTAGCTATGCTTGTGGGACCTCTTAGACCATCCTCTATCTACAATAACACACAGTGATTGCTGGAACACTTTCATGGAAACTGCCCCTCTCTTCTGCTATTCTCTTTTCTTCTTGGCCAGCTTCGGCCATAGAGGTTAAAAGCATTTGCTTCCAGGACTCACCAATGTCTCTCTCTGTGTGCTAATGAAACTGGTCTTAGTCATGACTGGTATTCCCAAAGCACTCATCGACTCTTCTAGCTGGCTATGACCTGTTCCAGTAGCCATCTTCCCCCACACAGCAGCTAAGTTGCACTCAAACCTGTGATATCCTCTAGGCCCTTTCACTTTGTTAGAGGTTTCCAACCGAACATTCTGGTTGCATTTTTCACATGCTTGCTATTGTCTTGGAAACCATTTTCTTGTGAGCCACTTTCTTGCAGCTTTTCTTTTAGCAGCTTCTTTTTCCTGTACACATGCTTGTGTGTATTGTTATTCTTGTTGTTTTTATTTTTCTTGTGGGCCATCCTCATCCAAGCTCCTGCGTCTTTCCTTCTCACTACTCTTGCTAATCGACAACCTGCTATCAGATGGTGCATGGGCGATTTGGCGGGCTTTCCCTATTTTGCGGGCTTTATGCGCCCACAGTAATGGCTGCTGGAGTAAGTTGGTGAATAAATCGAAGTCGTACTTTTTGTTAGCTTGCCTCAGCCACTAGGCGGTGCTGTGTGTGCTTTCTTTATTTAAGCGAAAGGGGAGGAGGGGCAGTACGGAAAGTTGAACTGATAGTCGGCCTGGTTCGGGGAGTAATGGCTGGAGATCTCTGGAGAAGAGGCCTTGGTCTAGACTTTTAGCTCCTGTTACTCTGGCGCAGTGAACTTTAACTGTCTATTCTCTTTGTACGGCCCTTGCAAAAGGGTTTTTGTATATGGTAAGTGCTAGCAGGTAAGGCCGCCTGTTAAATTAATGGCATAAACGTACGACTCTCAAAATTATATGCTTTGAAGCAAGTTTTTGAGAGCCCATGAACTGTATCTTGGCTTGTTTTCCCTCTCTAGTATAGAATAAGTAGCGTTTTTAGTGTATTTTATTATATGGCCTAGATTTCTTTTTTTTCCCCATAAATATTTAGGTGTTCATTAACTCATGAATTATTCATAAGCAAGCACTATACCAGAACCTTGTGGTGGTACTGGGGAAGAGCTGAAGGTCCTTTACTTATATATTGGGTGTTTAGTGAATAGTCCTATTTAAGAAGATTATTTTAAATTAATTTATTTATTTTTGTTCAGTGGTTCGCACAACACAGGACCCTCTCGCAAAGAGTGTATTTGACATTGCTGGTTTACAGCTGGGAAGCCATGTGAAAGCTCTGATACCCAGAGCAGACAAGGTGTGTGGTGTGTGTGTGTGTGTGCGTATCATCTTAGTGTGTGTATGTGCATGCATGTCATCTTTGTGTGTGTGTGTGTAGTGTGTGTGTGTGTGGGAGGGGGGGTCACCTCAGTGTGTGTGTGTCATATAACTTTGTGAATTTTGTGGTTTAACTTGAATAATTATGTTTGCCTCACTGTGTGTATGTATGTGTGTGCGTGGTGCCATTTCTATGCAGTGTTTGCTGAAGGAAACAGGAGGGTTGAAGATAGTGGCAGAAGGAAGTGTCATGACTAAGTGCTGGGACTTATTGAAAGAGGGTAGGGTGTGTGTGTGTGTGTGTGTGTGTGTGTGTGTGTGTGTGTGTGTGTGTGTGTTCCTGGATTCCATGCAGATATGCACAATGTCATGATCTAAATTCCTCTCTTTAAAAGAGACCGTACAAAAAACAAAACTGGACTGTGTATTGTGTGTAAAAATATAAGTCTAACGGTCAAAATCATATTTAACATTGTGGCTGGTATGTGGCGGGTACATGGAATCAAGCTGTCAGCACTTGACAATTTAGTGCTATTAATGTGCCAGAATTTTCTCTCTCTCTACCTTTTCAAGTCTAACATAGCCATTCAACTATAAAGTTAACACTGCTGGCGACACGACACGTGATCTAACTCCTTCTAACCATGTTAGTTTGTTTGGGAAAAGGGGAGGGGGGTGGGACTAACCTAAATATACTCTCAAGTGTATACATTGCTATGAACTTATTAATTCATTACTTTCACTAGTCAAAATGTGGTAATGATTATAAGTGCTGAGGGGAGGTGTGGTGGCAAAAGAGGGGAGTGGACATGGAAGGATGAGGAACACTGTTAATTCATTAGTTCTCGTAGCTCGTGTGTGTGTGTGTGTGTGTGTGATTGATGGGTGTGAGTTACGCTTCATTCAACCTATCAGTAGTGACCTGGGAGTAACAACAATTAAATAATAATAGCAAGTTTTCTTGTTGTAACAGCCAATATCGTTAATTAAAACTTAATTAACAATATTTAATTAAATTTTAATTAACAATATAGGCTGTTAGAATGAGAAAATTTGTATTATTGTAATTATTTATTATTTAAGCAGAGAATGACTGAATCATTGAAAGAACAATTAAATGCCGAGTCATAGGATTTGTGCATTGACACACTCTTATCAATACCTTGTTTGTTGTTTACTATCGGAGTGTAGGTGCTCTATGACATGGAGTTCAATCAGCTTAAAATAGACCTCATGTTTTGGTATGTTTTTTTTTTTAAATAGGGTTCATGGAAGCTCTGAGTGGGGAAGGGATAGAGTTCACCTTGGTTAAGGTGAATGAAGGTGTTTCCACGGCACTAGGCGGGGCTGTATTAGGTGCTAAAGCAGCTGGTCTCTCTCTGACGCTAGACTATTCTTCAACCACAACAGGACTCTTCCACTATAAGCCGTATGACATGATGTGATTCAGTTGTTTTAAACTATACTGTTTCTATGTCACCCAACATTTTTTTTGAGCATATCTCATTTAATTTTTATGGTATAAAAATAATAAACGATATTAATGTAACAGAGTTTGCATGCATTTAAGAATAAAAAATTGTGATCAAAGAGTAGCCATCATACTGTGTCAGCGTATCCAGCGAAACCCATAGCTTCTCCCGTGTCTTGCCCAGGGCAGCAATCTGGTCCACAACATTCTGGCCCCAAACAGTCCATTCCTTGACAGTTTTCCATTCCCATGCAACCGTCGGCACCTAGGGGACACATTCCCTGGCAGCACCACCACATGAGGAGGATGGGCACGCTTAACGGACAAGTTAGGCAGACCAGGAGCCACATCAGGCATGTGCACAAGTTTTGGAAGAGTGCTCCGCCTTCAGTACCCATGGTGTCCATACCATCCATGACTGGGGTTCCTCAAGAAATAAATAGTAAATAAATAAATAAATAAAAGTATTTATTACTATCATCATCATTATCATTGTCATTATTATTATTAGTTGATATTTCATTCTATTACATCTATTAAATGAGGCTACGAAGTGCCAATCAACTGGTGCATTTTATAAACCACCCTAAATATTTTGATTTAACTGACAGATTAATTAGATGATATGGCTATATTTTAAGCCTAGATTAATTTTTTTCTTCTTTTCAGAACCCATCAATCATGCTGTCTGAGATATAATATAATTATACACTCACCTCAAATAAAGGACGAATAACTTTATAGTCTTCTCCACGCTCTACTCTCTAAACAAGCTATCACACTCTATTGTGTGCATGTGATCTAAGACATGGGAAATATTAGGGGGCATTAAATGGAAGTGTTTATGTTACTTACACTTGTATGCTTTTGGCTGAACACTTGCTTCTCCTGTTCATGGACAATTCTGTCACTTGTCTTTTCTTTAAAAGTAGCCAAGCTCTTTTGTGTAGTTGCACAGTGTACAGGGTGGCACTTTCATACAGTGCCTACCAGTGATAGACAAAATTGCCATAGCCCATTGAGGAGTACACATCTCTGAACAGTTTCACTCACTCTACGCACACAAGTATTGGCTGTAATGACTGGCTCACTCACTCACACACATACACACACACACACTCACACACACACACACACACACACACACACACACACACACACACACACATACTCACATATAGTTTTGCACCAAAAGTGTCTTTTACATTTAGCTATATTGACTTCAGAAACACCGCAACAAAATATTTTGATTATTGTAATGACCATTATTTTATAAAATTAGATATATATATACATTCAAGAGGAAATTGAATGGGACTGAACATTACGCTTCAACAATTCAGACCCCTTTTTAACTCTATGTTCAGTTTCTATTTTTAGACAAAAACGTTTCTGTGGAGTAGCAATGGATTATATTATATGCACTGGCAGCTAATAGCTGTGCGTATAAGAAATAAGTTTATAGGTTTGGGAAATACACATATTTGGTATGTCCTTGTTAGTAAATATAATAGCATGATATACTCAACACTTTATCTTTAGTGGAAAAATTAACGAAAATAAATACAACAAGAAAATGCATCAAAATAATACTGAGCTGCTCATTTATTGGGCTATCATAAGATCTGAGTAATGATATTCATAAAGATTATTGTCGTCTGTTGATTATAATCACATTAAGAAATGGCGCAAAAAGTATTAATAGGGGCGTGTCAGATTGTTGAATAGAATACTTTTTGGTAGAGGTGTGTCACAGTGTTGTAGAAAAACAAACGCTGCGCAGGTTGGTAGTTTCTTCTATAGTTGGAGCAATGGATGCCAGATTGTTGCAGGCACACCATGAACTACATCAAAGTATTTTATTAAAAAGAAACAAGGTAAGCTTTTTTAAAATTACAAGCTGTGGCAAGAATTCCTTATTTTATGACATTGGGAAGTTTATAGCAGACGAAAGCCAGTTTTTACTGTAAACACATGATTTATGCGTGTGTGCGAGGTCATTTAGTGGTATTATAATCAGTATGAATGTTCTAGCTAAGTACCACCCACTTTGTCAGACCTCGCAAGGCAAATAACTTGTAATAGATAGAGTGCTAATTGTTAGCTAACAGCTACAACAACATCAACTGTACCATGAAACGGCGTCCATTGTGGCAATAAACATCAACAGTAACTACCATACATAGAGAAGGAGATAAATTTACCTGGTTTGTATACACATGCCATGTCATGCATCAGTTAGCTGCACTTGTCTTCAAACTGATGGAATTTAACTTTTGTCATGATGTTGATGCTTCTGCTATGTTGGCTGATGAAGTAAGGATGATGTTTGCTAATGAAGATGAGGGTGATGTTTTTGATGATGATGATGATGATGATGATGATGATGATGATGATGAGGATGAGGATGAGGATGATGATATGGATATGATGGTGATGATGATGATGATGATGATGATATGGATATGATGATGATGATGATGATGATGATGATATGGATATGATGGTGATGATGATGATGATGATGATGATGATGATGATGATGATATGGATATGATGGTGATGATGATGATGATGATGATGATGATATGGATATGATGATGATGATGATATGGATATGATGATGATGATGATGATGATGATGATATGGATATGATGGTGATGATGATGATGATGATGATGATGATGATGATGATATGGATATGATGGTGATGATGATGATGATGATGATGATATGGATATGATGATGATGATGATATGGATATGATGATGATGATGATGATGATGATGATGATAATGGATATGATGATGATAATGATGATGATGATATGATGATGATGATGATAGTGTTGGTAGCTAATAATGATTTTCATCATTAATGCATTTTGTCTCATATTATTCCTCAGTTGACAAAAGAAGAAGTTAAGACTTTATATGAAGAAATATGTAAAATCATCATTTATATAAAGGATTCCTTAAAGGTGAGTTCATGTTTGTGTAGATATGGTATGGATACGCATATTAGAACTTCAATTTGTAATCTCTGGTTTTAGTATAATAGCATTAGCATACTACACTATTTGGCAGTAGGTCATGTATCTACTTAGCTATCACAATAATTTTTATCACAATAATTTTTAACACACAAAACAATGCTATCATTAAGATGCACCATTGAACTATCTTGATGTATAGCTAAGAACTTTGCTATGATGCAGACACCCATGCACTGGGCATGGTCACCACAATAACATTTCATATAATAATACTTACGCAATAAATATTATTGAATGTTGTGTAATAGCTAAATGGTGTGACGGAAGATTGCTTAAGCAGTGGATGTCCTGAAAATACAAATTATAACATAAAATTGTTTGTGAATGTGAATTCTTCCACAAGAAGAGTTCACTATGACCCAAGTAACAGTGAAATGCGGTACACGCCAGTTGCCTATGATTCCGACAATAACTATTCAGGTAAATTGTAAGAAAAACAACAACACACAAACAACAAGCAAAATACAAACAAAAACAGATTAGTTGATTATGTTGCTAGCTAGTTTCCTTTGTTTCTCCTTGTTTTTACAGTTTATTGAGAAATTGGAACGAAGTTTTAAAGCATTTATGGAAGGAAATTGTGCCACTATATTGATGAATTGTACTATGCTCATTGATACAACAGTTGTAATAATACTAAAAACTTCAAAATGTTTAACTATTTATTGGATTTGTGCATTTTTATTAGTCTGGTGGACTCTTGCACCTGGATTAGATGGAAAATTTCATTTGCGCTCTTTTGTTGCTGCAAAAGCTAAATTAAAATTAACTCAAATTGGAGAAGGTGATGTCTTTAAAGTATATTTTGAGGTAATTTAACCACAGAGTTAGAAAGTTTATGAAATAGTATTATGACAATGGATATTGTAGCTAATTGTATTTTCATTGTTTATATAGTATGCATATTAGTAGCATTTAATTGACTCTACCTTTGCAAATCATTTTTTTACATCACTATAAGCTACTTACTAATGCTAGCTATTTATCTATACAAGTAGAAATATAAATTTTACCTTACGGATATCAAGTACATCATTACAGAGGGTTTATCAAGTATAAAATTTAACTCAATACAAACATTTGGTTGTTTTTCAAGTAGGACACAGATGGGAGAACTAAATACTTACCCATTAGCATGAAAATAAGGTTTCATTTGAGTCTGCTATGCTTGTGTATTTCATACAGGAAACTGACGAACCTGACCTTCAAGTGATCGATACTGTAGAAGATAATAAACATACTTTCTCCGTTAACAATGTTCCTCGAAGTGGTAAACCTTCCACTACTGTGTACTTGATTCCAGATCCGGATAATTTCATCAGGGCCACTACAGATAGCAGTAATACTAATGTATGGACGGTTGAACCAATAAATGTATCACTTCCTTAATTTTGGTTTTTAATAATGTTTATCGTCGTTAAAGTAGTTTTTAAGTCAATGTATTTGAACCGAGCAAAGCTTTATTGTTATTGTGCTTCAAAACCATAGTTGGTTGCAATTTTTTTATTTATATTGATGACAGAATAGGTGGATGAGTATAGTTGAATCTTATCATGCTCTGGGTGAGAACTTTGATTGAGTGATGACCAGATTAGCTACTCAGTACGTGTAGCCATTCCAACAATAGTAGATAGAGACTGTACTACTGCAGTGAATTATGAGCCCATACTTACATTAAATTAAGCAAACACACTAGCATTTTGATATGCTAATTGTTAATATGCAATTAAGTTCAGCTAACAATAGTCACGGTCAATTAATGTTTGCTGTGATAAGTGGTCCATTTACAGCTATCAAGTTATGATTACTCTCCAGGAGTTCCCTGACTAAACTATGTGTAGATGAATAGCTCTTACACTGTCTACATACTTAGCTTCATTACAATATGGATTGTTTCTTATACAGAATAATTATTGTGTTTTGAAAAAACAAACAAACAAAAAGACAAAACAAATAGCTAAACACTTCTTTAGAGGAGTGATTTGCTCACCCTTTAGTGATGTATTTTAAGGGGGTGGGGTTGATATGGGCATTACATTATTCAAAATCGCAAAATATGTGAAGATAACATAAGTACATAAGTACTTATCGTTGTTTTGTATTTGTCAACATAGAAAGTGTGAGTGGGATCATTCACCAATTAAACTTTCAACTTGTCATTAATCACCATTACTATCATACTCAGTGCAGATTAGCTATAAACTGCTCAAAGTATGTGTGAATGAACAAGTATCTGTGGAGTATATTCATACTTCATAGAGTAAAAATAACATTTTTGGATAATAAAACGCCCTGATCTATTATATAATTCACATGGGGCTTTTTTGTTATTTTATAGATAATGAATTTCATCAGTGTTTTCCCTAATCAAATTAATAGTTTATAGCAAGCTGCTGGGCGGGATCTTAATGAGACCAGTGTTGCAATGGCAGACGGACAGAAGAAAGGTAGTCTAGAGGATGGAATCTCGGACGGAAAAAAGGTATGGTTAATTGGCGAAATAAGCGCAGTCAGAATAACTTGAACTGATAAGTGTTCTACAAAGTGCGAGCTAGTCTCACTCAGTTGGTCGACAAGTTTTTTTAAATTTATTTTTTACTTTAGGATGCGTACAGCGCAGGCTGGAAAGCCTTTCTCTAACATTTTGCGGGTTCTCGCAGCACACGGCTGACTCGCGCTAGCGAACGACCGCGTAGTTTGTAGCTAAAAAAAAGAAAAAAAGAAGAAAAAAAAAGGCAAGAATAAAACACACATACACACAGTCGCTTTAGTGAGTGACAATAAAACTAGTGGAATTAAGACAGATTTATTGAAGAGGGAAACTCAAACCTCCCATGAGATAGGTGAGACTGCAGGGAATGTTTATTGAGAATACATGTAGTTCCTTCCTCTAAGAGTTAGTTACAGGTCTGATGAATGTATTTTGAGAGCAATGGTGCAACAGGTAGCAAGGTGATGCATGGAAGGGATATAATGAGTAAGAACAATAATGTAAGAGTTCAGCCTTAAAAACAACAACAATAATGAAGAATTAATAATGATTTAATAATGATGATGCTTATGATGATGATGATGATGATGATAATGATTCACACATATCATTATATATTATGGAATACTTACATACTTTTTAAATTATTTTAGATTTCAGAAAAAGAAAAAGAGTTTTTACTTGAAAAAGGTTGCGAAATCTTCAAATATATAATTGATTCTTGGGTGAGTGTTTAGTAAATACAGATTATCCTGCTTGTGTTGTGTCAATGTAATAGTGGGAGTGTAACCTACATGGACAGCCTAATATATTAAATTACCAGGTCTAGTGTAAACAATGAATAGCCAAATTTGATTGACTACAATTTGGTGTGGGAGTGGTAGCACAGAGAGAGAGAGAGAGGGAGGGAGGAGGGAGGGAGGAGTATAGGGTGGGGAAGCACTTTACCTATACCACAAACTTGTGTTTCCTGGGTCAACCCTGCAATTAGGGAGTCCAGTAATTGTACTGTCTTACTCAATACTTCTATAAACCTTGGGGATAGTAATTTTAAGGCAAGTATACGTTCCATTTGGACATGGAATAGAATGAAATAACACAATAGTTTATTCATCCATTCAACAACCACATAAACTTGTATTACATTCAACACCAGGAATCAATGGCATGTGACAAACACGTATATATATATATATATGGTTAATTGATGCATCTTACAATAACAGCTTAAAATGTTCTAATTTTACTCCCAGTCTATGTTTTGGTTGAAAGCAAAAGCTCCACATTTTTGTGCATAATACGGGAGATTGACATTGGTCAAAAAGAACAGCTAGTTATTTAAAATGTCTTTTGCCACATTTATATTTTGGTCTCTAGCCCACATTAATGTTAGTCTTATACTAAAGCACATCATGAATATCATTACATTAAATGTTATGAATATCATTACATAAATGTTATGGTTTAGTGTGAACACCATAGTAGTGGTGGTAATAATAATCACAAGCATTTGTGGGTGAATTCGGATTCTGGAAATCTATTGACCCACTATGACCCCTCAAACAGTAGAATGAGTTACACTCCTGTGGCCTACAATCCTGACCTGAACTACACTAGTAAGTTAAAATAATAATTTGAACTTGCATCAGACATAAATAGAAGTCACTTTTGGCTACATTTTGTTGTGTGTACTCCAAATGAGTACTATCCTATAGATTTTAAATACTATTCCGTGTGATCACAGAGTTAGTAAGTAAAGATATGCATTATTTTCAATTTTAGTTCTAGAGTAGTGCACTTATACAAACATCATTATTTCTAGTTAGGCACTGCTGCAGTGGAAACTACCAATTTTAGGGTCCCGAAGACCCCTGACTGTAAGAAGGGCACTCTCAGGGTCTGGGGGACCTTAAATATGGTAGTTCATATTGGCTGTGCAGCGCCTGACTAATATAGAACTTAGCGACTGACAATGAAGTGCATTGAATGCAGACCGTTCCTAACAAAGCAATTGGAGGGACACTAAGGGTCCCTGCCCTCATGGTGGTAGGGCCCCTAGATAATAGCCGCTCTGAAGGACCTAACCAATTTGGAGTTCCTTCATCACAATACAAAAAGTTCATCGGCTATGTTCCATAGGCTAGTTGCTTGCGCAACAAATAAGAGAGTTTAGAAGCTGCATGCTGATAAGCAATTTGTCATTGTATTTGAAATATTTTTTTCAAAGCTTCTAATCAAAGTGATGGCAAATGCCACAACTTTTAGCTACATACATAGAGTTGACTTGTCTAATTCATACACAGTAGCTAGATGGTATTATAAACTTAAAAGTGTTTCATTTTTGAAATACACAAAGGACAATATCATAGCATCTAACATCTTATAGTGTGGGCTATGAATGGTTTGATTTCTATTGTCATAATGAATCTATTATTAGGAAGTGTCACTTATGAGATTAATTGTATTTAGCAATCTGGGTTCTTACTCCTGTTTCAACTGCATCTCCAAATTTTTACTTGCGTTCTTTTGTTGCGGTGGGTGCTAAAATGACACTGATTGGAGATGGAGGAGACTACATTGTGAATTTTGAGGTACTTTTATAAATTAAAAGGCACAGAATCAATAAAGATAGTGAAGTAAAGTGGGGGAGGCTTGTTGGTGTGAATACTATAGACAAGTAATTGTGGGTGTAATGCATTTTGAGTCCTATTTGCTGTAGCTTTATTACTTGCATTATTACTGCATTAAAAACAATCTGAAGACTTCATATGGATTTGTTTTGTTATGGCAAAAAATATTTTATAACCATTCAGGCATACATGAATCAAGTAACACCTTTCCGTACAGTAAAGTGTGGTATGGTAAAGTCTATTTTATATATAGTATTATTGCATGAGTCAGAGTGTGATATGGCGAAATATTTCATGATTACAAATGAATTCTGTGTTAGATATCTAGCAGGAATAAACCACTTATTATTAATTATATTCTGAAAATTTTATTTTACTAAAATATTATCCTACTTTTGATGCTAGTAAACATTTAGCATACCTATACGATCTGGTTATGGAATTAGACATTTGGTCTTATTTCTATCCTTGTACATGCTCAGAAACAGTAATAGTTGTTATTTGGTTAAATGCAAGATAACAGTCTTAAATTAAATGCTAGCTCTACCCATATATTTTACTTCCAGATTCAGACTTGTCCTTATACATCGCTTAGCTATAAATACTTAACTCATTGCAGTAGTCAAGTTTTCAACAAACTCACAGCAAGTCATAACAAACCTGAATGAGTGCTGCTATAACTTGATCGATTGAGTTCCATAGTGTCAAATTTGCACCACGTATTTAATTAAAACATGGTTAATTAATTTTAGCTCTACAACTACAACTATGCCATTTATTTTATTTTATTTTTTTGCAATAGAAAGTTAGTCACTTTTGATATCCCACTAGCTATAAGGACCAACAAACTTTAATTTAGATACAGGCAATATGTTTTTCTTATAGCTATGAAAGCAAACTTGCATTCAACACAATTAAAATTATGTAGGATTGCCTTCAAAAAGTGCTGAAATGTTTTGGAAAACAATTCTATATAATGAGTTTATTATACATGTATTTGATTTTTGTTTTATGTTTAGGAAACTACAGCTACTGAGTATCAAGTCATCAACACTGTAGGATCTGGTAGTAAACGTATTTTCTCCATTGAGAATGTTGCTAAGAGTGGTGGAGGCACTACCACAGTGTACTTGGTTCCAGATTCTGACTCACCCTTCTTTATCAAAGGCACTACAAGTGACACCAATGTTGACCTGTGGACGGTGGAGTCGATAACACCACCATGATCTGAACAATGATTAATATTTCTTTCAAGTGTAGCTATTTTTAAACCAATATACTGTTGTTTAGATATTGTAGTTTTTTTTTGTATACATTAAACTTGTTTATACTAGATTGGTGTGCTGAACATTCAAATAAAATAAAGCATTTGTTGCAAAATTAATCGGAATAGATGAATTGAATTTGTCTGGATTATAGGCAATAAACATTGTATATTATAATAAATATATCAAGTACGTACACAGTTAGACATGGTAGATTCATGAGTTCCTGAAGTAACCCATTCTGAAAAACAAAAACAAAACAAAACAAAACAAATAAACAATGAAATTATAGTTTGGTGTTAAATTGCTCAATAGAAACAACTATTAGCAATCAATATCTTATTCTTTTTCTTTTTTTTTTATTAGTAAAGGGAAAGTGGGGGTAGAAGGGGGGGGGGGGGGTAGCATTGGAAAAATCCAGTGATTAACATGCCAGCTCAGCTGATACGCCTATCAGGTGTCCTGCAATCATGGTCATCCTACCTGATGAATTACTATTGTGTGCCAACCATTTTAAAAACATTCGATCTGTGGTTTCACTAAATTTAAGAATTGTTCTTGTGTGCGATTTGAATATAGCATGACTCGACAAGTTCTATGGAGGTTAGAAAATGATGCTAACAATCATGACTTCGTCGTTTTGGTTATCACAGGGGTGGAGAGTGCAACCATAAAGTTGGGGGCACAATGAGGTTAGGAAAGAGATTGACAACTTCAATAAAAAATTTTAGCAGCAAAAAATTAGGTTTGTAAAGCCTGCTTGGGCCAGAAACATAATCAAACAAACACAAATCTAACCAAATAATGACCAAGTATCTCATATAGCTTACAGTAACTTGAGCTTTACAAAAATACTCATACGTGCATCAGAAAAATGCTAAGTTATTTTTTTCCTACGTTGATGGTATCTGGGAGTGTGGCCCCTCAATTGCAGTAATATAACAATGATGCTGTATAGGTTCATTACTACGTAATACAATTTCTGGTAGTTTATTTATTAGCTTTCGTAGTAGATTATAACTATAAATAGTCAAAACAACGTTTCGACCCGTAGGTCTTCATCAGTTGACAAAAAAACACAATACTGAAAATGACAAAAAACAAAACCAGTTCAATAAAAATGTTTTAACATTCGTCCATTTTTCATCACTTAGTAATTCTCTTAGTTTCTGCAGTATGGTATATATAGGGGAAACAAGACGCACACTAGACAAACGTTTAAAGGAACACCAATATGCAGTAAAAAGGCATGATGAGAAGAATGGTATAGCTGTACATGCATGGAACAGTAATCATAAAGTAAATTGGTTGGAGGCCAAAGTGAAAGAGAGAGTTGAGAACTACACCAGAAGAAGGATTACTGAAGCAGTAGTGATCCAAAGCCTGCCATCAACATCTAACTTGGACAATGGCCTGGAGTTAAATCCAACATGGCAACCAATTATAGCGTCACTATAACTAGTGCATCCTCAGGGTTTTTGCATTTTATTGAACTGGTTTTGTTTTTTGTCATTTTCAGTATTGTGTTTTTTTGTCAACTGATGAAGACCTACGGGTCGAAACGTTTTGACTATTTATAGTTATAATCTACTACGAAAGCTAATAAATAAAATAACCAGAAAATAATATAACAATTTTGATTTTAAAATTTGATTTATAGCTCAACATACAAGGTGTTAGTGGTATTTAGAGTAGTTAAGTTGCTTTGTAATCATGTCAATTAATATCTATTACACTTTCCCAGGTTCAAGATAGGGTAATATAGTTTTTTTTTTATACAAACTATTTTGGATTATTTAAGAGCTGATTTATACACATCATGCATAGGACAGACCAAAATGGGGGGGGGGGGGGGCTTTTGAAAGTGGAAGTGTGACCCTTCCACCCTGTCCCCTCCCCCCAATATCTCCACCACGAAATCAAGATGACAATTTTATTGTGATTTCCTATGCTCCATTTATGGTATAGTATTGTGTAACAAGTATAAGGGAAAACCACAAGTGTCCAGGTGAGAGGTCATCTAATATGTCATATCATGTATTGCATGTGAAAGTTCGCATAAAAGATGACAATTTTATTGTAATTTCCTATTCTCCATTTATGATATAGTATTGCGTAACAATATAAGGGAAAACCACAAGTGTCCAGGTGAGAGGTCATCCAATATGTCATGTCATGTATTGCATGTGAAAGTTCGCATAATAACAGGAGTTGAGACTGTTAAAGTAGGAAAAGTACCAGAATTTGTTTATGAGATCATAAGTCAACCATCTCTGGCTTGTACTTTGTCCCTTTTTACTTTCCTTCCTTGCAGCCACTTCTTCCTGTAAAGGTCATGCACTGGAAATGGCTACTAGTGTCAATATGAAGTAAGGACTTCACCACGATTTACTATAAGGGGATTCATATGGACAATGATTATCATACATAATTTCTGTCCCTTTGGGAATATGGAAATATTTTGTTGAGTACGCCAGAAGGCTTAAAAGCCCAAAACAAAAATCCCCCAAGTTCCTGTGACTATTTAAATTCGTAATTCTTTTAATAGGAACGATAACTATAGCAGTGGATGACAGACTGACCATAGACAGCAAACAGTGAACTTCAAAGTGTGATTTCAAAAGGGAATCAGGTATGCTAAATGATGATGATGATGAGGATGATAGCGATGATGATGTTTTAGGTTTTTGATGCAAGTATTCATTTTCTCTAACTTGTTCTAGATGATGGGAGAAGAGAGGGAGACACTATGGGATGTAACCCGTAAATTTTTTAGGGGTATAATGAATTATTTGGTGAGTACAGCGGCCATTTCTATATGTGCATGATTTCTGCAAAATTAATAATATTAACAATAATAGAAAATTTAATGATTAAGTTATACATTTGATATACTGTAGGACTCGTAAATAGCAAGCAATTGTTAAATCACTTTAGTCGTCCATTTGCATGCCGCTTAGCAGTTTAAAGTGCTGAAAACAATGGCTTGCATCTTTCGCTGATTGTTCACTTAAAAATAATTTTATAATTATTACATATGCATTCTGAAGTATAACGATTAGAAAGTTCCTTACTGATTGAGCAATATAGTGTGTTAAAGCATTTTTTCAGCATTTTGGAAGTTCACACACGAAAGATGGCAGCTAGATAAAGTGGTACGACAGATTATATTTATGAGAGCAGAGAATAAGTATATCTAGATATAACTATGTTCAATTTCACACCATCTGCCTTTTAAATTAATTTTGTTGGTGAAATAATAAGACTTTGATAGAAATTTTACACTGGTTGATCATGTAATATCATAATATATTGTATAGACTGGGAATTCAGTTAATTCTAACTATCATCACTTGTTGGTGAATGTGAACTATATCAGTGAAATGACCCACTACGACCCCTCAAACAGCGAAATGCGTTACACTCCTGTTGCTTATGATCCTGAAAAAAATTATACAAGTGAGTTTAATTAGATTCTCTAAAACGGTTTATATTAAAATGATATTCTTGACTATTGGTTGTTTGTGTAGTTGTCATGGTTACAACTCCACTATGCTCGTTAAGGTAGTCATGAGACCAGAGTACAAGTTGTGCTCAAAAAACCACAACCTCAATAAGGGAAGTACCACACTGACTATTATTTGCCATACAATATGAACGCTGAATGACTGAGTAACAAAGTGCAGCATCTATATATATTATATACTTATCAACTGATGTGATTGGTAGAGTGAGATTGGCAGTGCTAGCTAGTAGTGCAACTACTCAGGCTGTGGGTACACTGCACCAGCCTACTATCTAGCTGATTTCGAACTTCATCTTTTATTCACACAATGCTTACAGCACAATGACACATACTCACACATGCACACCTACACACACATTTATACAATGATGACTATTGTTACCATACAATAGAGAAATCAAATGCACATACAACACTTTTCATCCTCATGTAGCATTTGAATTCTTAAATTCTTAATTCTTGCTGATACTGTCATAGTATTTCTCACATGCAGCTATAGCCACACAGATATACTCTTTAGCAGAGGATATTGTAACTCTAAAAAAAATTATCGTGTGACATTAGAATTCAGTACCAAAATTTTAAGATCTTTAAGTCCACTATGCAGAGATGCTGAACTGTGTTGTTATCTAGATATTATGTCTGAACATACTAGATCATTTATTGTGACTGAATTTTTCTTATCACTTACCATTTTAATTCTGAAATGACAAAAATAACTCCCACTAATATTTACTATGATGACACTTGATGGTTTGATTATATATGCCAGTGATATGATGGGATAGTCCACTAAAAAAGTACAAATATGTTGTAGAAATGATTACATGTAAGTGATCACAAATTACATGGACCAACAACAGAGCTATGTAACTTATTTATTGAATATACACACTTGAGATATAAAGTATAGCAGTATTCTCTGTATTTAAAGCCATTACTTACATATTAATTTGAGATATAATTTCCTTGGTGAGTTTTATATATAGCTGGCAGTAGAACAGAGAAATTAAGAAGTCATGTTAATTGAATTTTACATTTTAGCTGTGTGGGTTCTTACTCCTGTTTCTACTGGATCTGCAAATTTTTATCTGCGTTCTTTTGTCGCTGTGGGTGCGAAACTGACATTGACAGAAAATGAAGATGACTACATAGTAAAGTTTGAGGTAAATTCAGAAGTTTAGTTGGGAGAAAATATTATAATTATTATGAATGATGAAGCATATCTGAATTGAATGCATGTGTAGATAGCTTATTGTCAAGCTGTAAGTTGCATTACTGTTATGCCAAAGACTGATGAACATTATATATATATATATATATATACATACAATATATATGCATGCATTATTATATCTATATGCATATATAATATTAGTATAACAGGGCCGTAGGAGATGGAACGGCCTAAACGGCCATGGCCGTTCAGGTTTTTTTTTTAGCTTAATGGGCGTGGCAATATCCGAAAAATTAACCACACCCCCTTTTCCGAGTTAGCTTGCGGCCTAATTTTTGGTATCTTGAGAAACGTTTTGGTGCGATTGATGGCTAGTGGCAGCAGTGCCTGTGGTAGTTTTAGCTTCCGAGGAAAGCTACTGTGGTCTGCTGATCATTTCAGAGCATTGGTTCAGTAAGTGAAAGTGGCTACACTATGAAGTTAGCAGCAACAAAGCAGATTACTTTCTCTGCCTGGGAGCAATTCAAGAAGATAAGTAGCCTGTTCCACAGTGGACTAGCATATGCCAATTCTTTTTATTTTTTGCTGTAGTTTTGTCTTTTTTCCATTTTGTTTTTCATCACAGCAAGATTAATGAAAATATATTTTATTTAACTCTTGTGTCTGGCCTCTGCAACTGGAAAGATGCAACTCTCAATATAGTAGTTTGTTTGAACGAGTTGGAGCAAGGTGTTGAACAATAGATCAAATATGTTTCGTCAATTTTAGCTAATTTCTTATTTTTTCAATTTCTGTTGAAGTAATGTTACTTATGAATAAATTCCAAGTATCTTAATAATTTAAGGGATATACCCCATCAATTAAACTAATTAAGGGGCATGGCATAGTCGTTTAGGTTCAATATTGCTTCCTACGGCCCTGTATAAATAGGTTGTAAGCAACCTTGAGCACACATGATAAAAAAGTCCAGTAATTTTGTGCTTTCAAACATTGGCGAATTCTCATGCAATTATATTCCTTCAGTAGCTAGCTCTTAATGCAGATTAGAAATAAGACAGTAAATGTTTGTAAAATGTTTGTTTAGATTCACTTTCAATTCTGGAGACACTATTGAACATTTTTATTAACATTATTATAAATACTGAAGGTATTAAGTAAGTATTTTTCATGTAGGAAACTACCGCTACTGAATATACAGTTACCAACACTGTATCCAGTAATAACAAACGTATTCTCTCTATCAACAATGTTCCTAAAAGTGGTGGAGGCACTACCACAGTGTACTTGGTTCCAGAGGGCGAGTTCATCAAAGGCACAACTAGTAGCACCGATGCTGATGTGTGGACGATGGAGCAGATAACACCACCATAATGACATGTTTGTTTCTATAGTTTGTCACTAATTACTATCCAATTGGAACTGAATAAAAATTACTTGTGGTTGTTGTCTTATTTTATGAAAATAGAAATTTTTAAATTCAAGTTAGATTGAGTCGTGATGAAATAATTGATTAAAGGCTAGTAGCATTTAAATTACTTAAACTTAATTTTGTCTGGTAAAGGGAGAGTTACACTGAGTGGGAGAATCTACCTGCAGGCATTTGATTTAAGTTGTACTCATATATACACTGCATGAGTGGTAATCCTACAAGGGATTATAGGTGTTAATTTAGCAATTATCACCACTTAGCACCCTTAGTGCTATTTTAAACCCATCTTACCCCTGTACACAGAGATGTTACAAAGCCTCCCTTCTAGTGTTGTTTTAGTTAAGTAAAACTAAAACCCAAACCCCTTAGTTTTGGGGTATTTTACGTTTGGTAAGAATAACTAAAACTAAGCAGTAGAGAACGTGAAAAAACTAAAACTAAATATTTTAGAAGACAGTAAATTCGATAATAACTAAAACTACCAGTAGAGTGGATGACAAAAACTAAAACTAAGCAATTTTTATTGTAAACAATTCACTGAATTATGTCAGTATAAATTGCCATCAAGTAATTATTCTCTAAACTATATAAAAAAAAATCATACGTTATTTATAATACCCAAGATTTCATAGAAATGTGCTATTTTTGAAGTTATTTGGGAAAACTACCCTTACTAGTTTCTGTAAGGAGTGTCATTATTACAGAATTTGAGAGACAACACAAATTAACCAAAACTATAGTATCACTAACTAAATCTTCTACTTGATATTGAAGAAAAACTAAAAACTAACTAAATCTTCAGGGAGAATTTGGGGGAAAAAAACGAAAACTAAGCATTCAAGATATTTTGAATAGCTAAAACTAAGAAAGTCTGTAATCTCTAAACCAAAACCTCACAGATCACTGGCTGCTGGTGGGTGGGGCAATTACCTTACCTTGCCATCATTGCTTGTGCTCACTGCTAATTGAGTCACAAATGGGAGTGGTTTGATGGCACTGCACTGGATTGTGTATCTGCGTGCCTGTACCAGTTCTGCATCATATGCCAGCTAAGATTTGAACTAGGTTTTATCCCCATTAACTCTGTTTCATGATGGCATTAAACATTTAAACATTATACAAAATGCATTGCATGAGTGAGTTGCTTACTATTATGCAAGCAATGGTTAGGGGATACTGATCAATTAGCACTACACTTTGAACTGTTAGGTTTAATTGTCCCTGCCTCCATATTACCACTGCTAAATTGTAGCCCAAGACTCAACTCAACCGCATCTCTTGCTGTACCTCTATTTCCCTAGAGTGTTATCATTCTATTCCATTCTTGCATCTTTGTAAATGTGGACATGATGATTCAGAGGTTTGGTCAGGGTTGAAAGATCAATCTTTGTAAATGTGGACATGATGATCGAGATGTGTGGTCAGGGTTGAAAGGTCAATGAACCTTCTCACATGTGACCACTCAAAAGTTTTATATCACATCCCACATTGCTGATTAGTACTAACAACAGTAGTTTCTCTTGTTTGCAAGCTTTCCTGCTCTCAAAAAGCAGTGTCATAGGAAGGGGGAGGGTTTCGGGGGCTGGAGCCCCCCATAGTTTTCTGGCACAATCTAACAAGGTGATTGCTCACATGAATACTTTTACCACAAAAAACATGCTCTTGGAGCCCCTTCATACCGAAACATCTTACTACACTGCTGAAAAGGATATCCTTCTTGCAATCTTTTCACTTGGGTGTTAGATTATTAGGCGATTGTAGTGTCAGCTTTAGTCCAAGGAAGGTACTGACTTGTTTTGGTCCCTGGTTCTTCCAAGGCTATATTAGCATGTCAGCCAAGGGAGGACACTGAGCCACATGCTAGAGCTTCCCAAGTAGCAGAGAAGGAAAAGAATTACGAGTTCACTGCAGTTAACATGATCACCATACAACGAACCTCTGATGCCTGTCTTTCCACATGCACTTTCAACTGTCCATAAGAAACATTTTATTGTGCCACTACGGAATTACAATATTCAGTTTAAGCTTGCACAATGAAGTGCTAGATGTTAAAGTGAAGTGTTAATCTTACTTGCAAAGTACTGAGGAAGACATTGGGAGGGTGAGTCTTATTTCTTCATCCTCCCCCTCACAATGGTGAATTCTTTACCTTGCCCGCCATCTCTAAACTTAACTTTTCCAAGAACACAAGTGCAAGCTTGAGTAGAAGACTTTGTAGCTAGCAATCATTCCATAGATTTACAAAACTTGTAAAACAATAATCAGTTTTTATCCCATTTCTTATTTTTGTAATAAAAAATAAGGTCTTCTATTGCCTATAACTTGCTATTGGGCTTATTTGCTTTATAGAAGAACAGATGGCCTTGTTTTCATTCATGCTTTCAGTTAATAATATTAGGTGTACTAGACTGTATGCTTTCAATGTTGGTAATAGTGGTCTTGTCATAACATTTTGCTCTTTTCAAGACACTAAGGCGGAACATCTGTTCAAACTGTAGTATTGCAGTACAATTGAGTTAAGCAGAAACAATATGTCTGTTTTTTGTTTATATACATGATGATGTGGTTTCACTCCCATAAGGTCTACTACAATTCACATCAACTTAGACTTCCTCATTCTCTAAACTCCATTAGGTTATAAGCTTAAAAATGGATAGCTACATACCTGCTATAAAAGTACACTTTTATTGCATGCAGTCCAATATCTTCATTGTAATGATTCCCCTACACAGCTGAAGGACTTCTTAATTTGTAGTCACCCAGTTTTCCTCTTCTATGTTGCAGGTAAAGACAGAACTATTGAGTTGGTGGGCATGACTGAGGAAGTTGTAAAATAAAAAAAAATTAAAAGCGTGTTCTTCTGTCCAAAAAATACTAATTCAAATTTTATAGATTTAATTTTTTTAATACATTATTTCTTGTCAGACATTTAGTAAATGCTTAGTCTTTCAGTAGCTATATGATTATGAGAAGCATAAAGAGTTAAACATTTATTTGTTCTTATAGTATTTTGATTCTTTTATCAATATTTGTTTAGAAATGAATGGAGAAGAGGAGTAGTGTTATAGTCAAATTTTACTGGATCATTCCAGCAATACAGTTAAAGGGCCTTTCAATATTTAGGGCAATTCCTATGGCCATATGACGTCATTATATGAAAAAACAACTTCACATTGGCATTGTTGACATTGTTTACAATGAAGTGTTAGCTATAAAGCATTATCACAATTTTCACTTAGCTACAAAAATTTCAAGTAAAAACATTGTAATAATTTATAATAGCTATTTTCATGGGGAATGTTTGATTGATACCAGAATATATCTATAAGAATTTTTTTTTGCATGTCAAAAGTAAACTTACCTATAATTATGCACTCTTCCTAGACTTCTCCTTTTATTTCGCCTAACATAATACAATAATTAGTCTGTAATTCATAAGCTTATTGTTTAACATTCACTCCATGAAGATTTTCTAGCAGTATAATCATAAGAAGCCAACCTATGACCCATGGTCCTTGTAATTATAATTGCTAACATCACTAAAGAAGGCTCAGCTGAGTCAAAATTTCTGAAAATTATATATCTATAATAATTATATATACATATTTACATTGTACTACATTTTTAAGTTAAAACCTCTATGAAGGAATAGCTGTAGCTACAGAATGGAATTAATATATGTTATTTTATCAGTAACATTCTGTTTGTTCGTTTAAATATACTTCATTAATTGAGAATGAGTGTCTTTAATTATTAAATAATATTTTGAGTGAGTGATAAATAATTGGAGATGACGAATATAGTTTAAAAGACAATAGCTAAATGGCAGTTTTATTAAATGGATTAAAGGATTTTAGAATCATGTTCAATATGATATAATTAGATGGATAGTGTATGGTCCATATGTTATTAAAAAGATTGACTTCCTGAACCGTCGTCTGTTTCTTCAGCTCGTGCCTTACATCTAGCTTCAATTTCAAACCTTCCTCTCTCATTTTTGTTGTCATTAGTCCACAACACTCCATAGAAACTGGAAGAAGGTAGCAGTCGATATTGAGTAGCGTCCATGATCTGTCTCCCGCACAACTTGAAGTTAGGACGAGTGGAGGAGTGTGTGTGAAATGACAGGTAGTCTCGGCAAGTATCTGGGTCAGACAGGGAGTTGGTACGCTCCAAGGGAGTGAGTTCTACTAATTGATTGGGACAGTCTAGAGAAATATTAAAAATGCAGAGGTTTCTGTTAAAGTATGCTCCTTTAGGGTTAGAAGTATTCTGTCTGTAGAAGCCAGGAGATAGAAATGTAAGAGACTGTCCATTTGTTGTGGTATCTAAAGTAGCATCCAGAGCAGCTCTATGTTTGAGGCTACACTTCACACCAACTCTGTCTTTTCCACATTCTCTGGCTACTCTCCATCTGAAACACTCCATGGTGCTGCAGGAAAGACAAAATATGATGTAATTAACTGTTAATTTCAACAATATTGAATATAAACATACTTTTCAGATACTTGAGGAAGACAGTCAGTGTGGAGTCCAATGTCTTGATTGTAGTGATTCCCCCACACAGCTGAAGGATTCTTTAATTTGCAATCTCCGAATTTCCCTTTTCCTACTTGGCACGTACAAGACTGACTAGATGAGCTTGTGGTCATGATTAAAGATGTGTGGAAATTTAGAAATAGAGCAATAAGGATGAATTTGCTATTCATTTCCATAGATGTATGTTTCAGTCTAGAAGATTTAATGGCTTTTGTAGATATTTTGTTTTTCAGGATTTGCTAAATGCTCTTTTGTTCTCATCTTTATATAGTTTTTGGTGCATGCCATTTTATGCAAGCAATGTTATTATAAAAACTCACACAGAACATATTTAGAAATCCCCATTTCGGGAATCCCCAGTTTTCTTATGTTAGCTATATCATTTTGTTTCAACATCTGTTTGGAACTGAATGGAGACTGAGGATGTCGGACAGGGTTAGTTCTATAGTTTAATGTAAACAATAGACTGATGATATTTCAGGGTAGTTATTTTTCAGAACTAAATGTTCTCAGAAACGATATTTTAATGTAGGGAGAATAGAGGGGTAACTTTGGGTAATGATTAGATGTGAGATAATGCATTTGAAATGGGAAACTTTTGAAAACTAAAGTAAATTCCCACATAGCTAACTTAAAAAATAAGCAAAAAATTTAGCTAGTTGGCTAAAACGTAGTCTTCTTCACAACTGTAATTGGATGAGTTGGCTTTATAATAATAATTGTAGGGTTTTACTTGGGCTATTTGGTAGCCAGAAGTAGCTAGGATAATTCTGTACCCTAACAAATAAATAGATGTAGACCTTTTTTAAATTATTTATCTTCTATTTTTTTATCATGTAGCTATATATTGTCAGATTATGATAGCATTATTCAGGAATGATAGACATAAATTAGCATAGTTGAATGATTAGGATAATTTATGAGTATACTAAGAGTACAAGTGAAAATAATCTGTTCAAATTAATAGTACATAATCTTGTTACTAGACATGCACGTCTAGAAATAAACAAGTATATTTTGCACTATTATTTTTATCTTGGTTATTATACTCTCACTCAGTATTGTGAGCATGACTCAAGTGCGAGGACTAATTATTATCTTACTGGAGTTACAAATGTAGCAAAACTGCAGCCTACAGAGTTAGTAATCTCGAGAATCTCTTTGTTTTAGTTGAATCCCACAGAATTGATCACATGAGAGTAATTAAATTACTTTGTTTTTTATCAGCAGCTGAAGATTATGTCTCCTGCTTGAGACCAGTTATGTGGTGGAAAAGGCATGCAGCAAGTCACCTCTGGCATTGGTTATTAAGTGTGCACAATAATGCTGTTAATTCAACCATCCATAGCTTCTTACAACTATTGATTGTAACATGTGTATTAGGAATTCTTTCTAGCCAGGGCTTACTTTTGTCTTCATCTGTTGAGCATTTCACAATCTATTCATAAAAGTACTAGTGACTCAAATGTACACAAGAGAGTTGGCTCAAGAAGAGAGATGTTGAAACAATAACAAATCCCACACACTTTTCTCTGACATAGCAGTTATCATGATCATATGTTTGTACTGTTTCCAACAGCTGTTCCACACTAAGCAGTTCTTAACAAATAACACGTATGAAATCCACTGATTACGACAAATCTATTAGGTTGTAAGTTCGTCTGGCACAAGATTACTTAACATGACTATTTAAGAGAATCATATACTTAGTTTATCTAACCTTGCTATAGAGTATAATGCAAACTTCGTCAAGCAGTTTGAATAGTTACTTAAAATCTTTCTTTTTTCTCATTATCTCCTATTATTGACAATGATTTCAACATGAAATATTTTTAGTACACAAACATTTATGCTCACTATTATTTTTGCATGCAATTTTTAAATTATTGCTTGTCATTTATCTCAAGTTTGTCTTAAACTTGTAGTTCTTTAAGAATATTTTCATCACTTAATTATTATTTAAATTAAAGTCACTATTTTTTCTTATAATTACGATATCTGAGGGTATGATTTTGAATACTAGCTTTGGAATGGATGCAGCATGATAGTGATTGTTTCGACTGGTTGTAGCGGACAGTAACCGATGTCTTTATGTCAACATCCACCCACTCCATTCAGTTCCTATGAGATGTAATAATTACCCTAAAATAGATAATTCCCTCCAGGGGATATCCATCAATGTCTATTATACCACATTGTTAATTTTTGCTGCTGTTCACCAAAAACTATAAAAGTAATACGCTAGATAATCTAGAGCTAGGGAAAAAAAAGAAAAGAAAAGAATAAAGATAAGAGAAACAGCTCCTGAGAGTGCTGAAGCTCTGCTAAACTTAACCCAAAAGTCATCCAAATATGGAGAATAAAGTCTATACTAGTCAAATGTTACTCATTATTACTTTAGCAATGGGTTCCATTTCATGGGCTAAATCGTGTACTTGCACTGAAGGTAAAGGAAAATTTGGAGATTGCAAATTAAAGAATCCTTCAGCTGTGTGGGGGAATCACTACAATCAAGACATTGGACTCCACACTGACTGTCTCCCTCAAGTACCTGAAAAGTATGTTTGTATTCAATATTGTTGAAATTAACAGTTAATTACATCCTATTTTGTTTTTCCTGCAGCACCATGGAGTGTTTCCGATGGAGAGTAGCCAGAGAATGTGGAAGAGACAGAGTTGGTGTGAAGTGTAGCCTCAAACATAGAGCTGCTCTGGATGCTACTTTAGATACCACAACAAATGGACAGTCTCTTACATTTCTATCTCCTGGCTTCTACAGACAGAATACTTCTAACCCTAAAGGAGCATACTTTAACAGAAACCTCTGCATCTTTAATATTTCTCTAGACTGTCCCAATCAATTAGTAGAACTGACTCCCTTGGAGCGTACCAACTCCCTGTCTGACCCAGATACCTGCCGAGACTACCTGTCATTTCACACACACTCCTCCACTCGTCCTAACTTCAAGTTGTGCGGGAGACAGATCATGGACGCTACTCAATATCGACTGCTACCTTCTTCAAGTTTCTATGGAGTGTTGTGGACTAACGACAACAAAAATGAGAGAGGAAGGTTTGAAATTAAAGCTAGATGTAAGGCACGAGCTGAAGAAACAGATGATGGTTCAGGAAGTCAATCTTTTTAATAAACATTAAGATGTTACACACTCTCTCAGTATTAAATACTATAATTTAATACTATAATTCCAATCATGTAATTTTAAATTAAATAATACCAAAGCTATGTATACTATCACAACAATCAATATATTTTGTACCATTTTCACAAGACCTCTCCTAATTCTTTATCAATCATAATATCACAATGCTATTAATTGTAAATTTTAATTTCAGAACCATAATTTTAAATTTTAAATCTCTAATCTATTGATCTTAGACAGTTTGAATCATTGTTTTTATACAATTATAACAACTATTCTAATAAAAAGTGCTATCAGCCCAGCATAAGGGATTTCCCCCCCCCCCCCCCCCTCCCCCGTACAAAATAAATAGAAGGAAAAGGGTCGGCGACACCAGACTACTGCGAAGCGGGAAGAAATCTGAACCGGATATGTAGTTGAGGAAATATTATACAGCAGTTATGTCAGCTATTCAGAACACAAGTAATCCAAATTGATCATAAAATTACAGTGTTCAGGACTCTATAATACTAGGAAACCGGCGTAAGTTACAGCGCACTTGCGTATAAATGCGTAGCTATAAGCTAGACTAGTGAATTAACCCTGTAGCTAATTAAAAAGAGAAAATTTCTATTTTTTAAATATCATACAATAGCTAGTCTCAGTAAGGTTAAGAAAATTATTTAGCTAGTTTAATTGTCACGTTGAATCACGGGAGCAAATAATTTCTTTGCTGCCTTGTGGAAGCTTAACTTCTATTATGAAGACAGAATCTACATCTAAGTTTTCTTGGCAAACTGATTAGAAGCGGCTAAATTAATCTTTGGGTTTAAAAAATAATTTTATAATAGCTAGCTATAATGTACAGTGTAGCGCTAAGGGTTACACCTCTATCTCCAATTTTGGACAAATTCTTAGCCTGTAATTCATCTTTAGCTAATGGTGAAAAGTAATTGTATTAGCTACTTATCTATGTTTTTACTAACTTGGTGCAAAGAATGGGATGTATACACATTGTACACTGGAATAAATAGCATTTGCTATTTTTTCTGTAGTTTGAAAAGGATTACAAAACTGGAAGCGTGAGTCCAGTTCAGGGAAAAAAAAGAAGATAATATTGAATTAAGAGACTATAACCAACCTTATCAATAAAAATTAGAGAAATTGACACATGAAGCAAGGTTAGACTATCTCAACAGACTGTACACAACTATACTCCAAAATGATGCACCCACTAACTAACAACATGCCCTGAATTGCTCACAGTATACTGCCTCTTAGCACGTCCCAGATTTGAAAGGCATTACTCTAAAAGTATATTGGGGAGAACTCAATTTCCATATGAATCTAGTTTCAGTGGACCCAGACAGCAGTGACTTGATTTCTCTATGCATTGAAGTTCCTTGCCAGAAGCCTGTCATCAGACTTGCTGAGATGCTTAGAGGTGTTCATGACACTTGAAAAGTTGTCTCAAAGTTAGAAGTCCCTGCATTTACTAGGATCTAAAAATCAGTTATCAATGCCAGTATTGTATGCTATAAGGTTAATTAATTACTTGGATTAAAGAAACTATGTCAAGGCATATAGACAATTGAAATTATTAATTTAAAGTTATAAGGAAAATGTGTTTTAGCAGATAACTATATTGTAAGCATACAATGTATTTTTTAATCAGTGACCAGTCTTGCTATGAATATGCCATCTTTATTGAGACTTCCCTGAACCGTAGTCTGTTTCTGAATTTGTTTTACATCTGGCTTCTACTTCAAACCTTCCTCTCTCATTTTTGTTGTCGTTAGTCCACAATACTCCATAGAAACTGGAAGAAGGTAGTAGTCGGTATTGAGTAGTGTCCATGATCTGTCTCCCACACAACTTGAAGTCAGGACGAGTGGAAGAGTGTGTGTGAAATGACAGATAGTCTTGGCAGGTATCTGGGTCAGACAAAGAGTTGGTACGTTCTAAAGGTGTCATTTCTACCATCACTTCGTCACAGTTTAGAGAAATGTTGAAGATACAAAAGTTCCTATTGAAGTAAGCTCCTTTAGGGTTAGAAGTATTCTGTCTGTAAAAGCCAGGAGATAGAAATGTAACCGACTTTCCATTTTGTGTGCTTTCCAAAGTGTTATCAAGAGCAGCTCTATGTTTGAGGCTACACTTCACACCAACTCTGTCTGTTCCACATTCTCTGGCTACTCTCCATCGGAAACACTTTACTGAACTACAAATAATATTGTCCAAAAATCAATGAATAAATATTTGGCTAACATAATTGATTCTTACTTGGGTGGCACTGGAGGTAGACAATCTGTATGGAGCCCAATATCATTGTCATGGTGATTTCCCCATACATCAGCTGGATTTTTTAAGTTACAATCTCCAAAACTTCCTCTTCCAATGTTACATGTACATGGCTGAAGTGGGGAGTTGGTGGCTAGACTTGAATAAATGATACTGACGCTTAGAAGTATTAAATGTAAGGTTTTTGATTCCATTTCGTGCAAATGGTAAAATTAAACCCCACATTTTGTCTTTTCTTTTATATGTTTATACTTGAATTGAAAATGAATGTTCTTTAATGATAGTATCCCCTAAATTCCACACAATAAAGTTGTATTTGTACAACATAAAACAGAAACTTAGATGTTTGGTATGTTATGCTTTGGTTTATTTTGGATATTCTTTTAACAACTGTTGTATTTTAAGTAAACACTACACTGTTAAAAATGAAGTGTTCCAGTAACACTGCTAGGAGCGTTCCCAGGAGAGGGAGGAATTTATGCCCCACCCATGTTTCCTGAACACTGCACGAGGGTTATAATATAACACTCTGAGAGGTGTTTGGACAACATCTTTAGCAGAGTTGTATTAACACCTTCTGCAAGCTTATTACAACACTAAGTAACATGTTTCAATGGCACTGCTAATAAATAATGACCACACCTCATTCACATAACCTCAAAATTTTTAGATAAATAAATGATTGACAATGAATATATAAAAATAGATTGAATAAAGTAGCTAAACAGTTTTAAAGCTGTCCTTTCAACATGAGTAGATGAAATATCATGATATGCACTCCATTTATGATCCATCATGTTCAAGATAAATGTACCTGCATTGACACATAAAAATATAACATAAATCAATAAGCAATATACAAACACATTCATAAATGCTAGTAAACACATATTCTAAACACACACCCAGACTCAGCTAAACACTCAATTCTAAACACGCTCATAAATGCAACTAAACAAACTATCCAAAATATGTGACCCTCTACGGGAAAATCGGGCACAGCGCGGCAAGTGGCCCAATCCGCTGTAAATGCCGCCGTCAAAATACAGCTCTCAGTTTAGTAGTAAGTACAGTGGCTATCATGAGTGAAGCCAAGAATCTTGCTAGAGCATTAAACCTCAGCCACCGTGATGGTCTGGACATGATGGGTGGAGCTGACGCTGAAGCCATGGCTCCAGGAAGTGAGGACCCGCTTTCTGACTGTAAGTCACTTATTACAGTTAACTATAACCCTCATCAGTTCATCATCTTTTTTTCCCTTTTTTTTTAGGTGATGAAGAATTTGATCAACTATTATGAAGGTAAAAATTTAAATTTAAATTTTTTTTTTGATAAAAAAACCAAACAAAGCAACTTCTTATAAAGCTTCTAGGGATGTCTCATCAGCAGAGTTGAAGACGAAGATGACCTCTATGATCCTCTGGATTCTTTGGACTGCTCTGTATCAGACATCGAGCCTTCATCATTGCATCCTGACCACTCATCTGTTTTCTTGTCACCACCCCATTCCGACCCCACTTTTCTTTCCCCTTCCGATACTGTGTCCGTTGCCTGCCGACGGAACAGCATCATCTGTGTAAAGGAAAGGAAGAGGTCAAGAAAGCCATCATCAGCAAGGACGAAACGACTTACCTCAACTGAGCAGTTAGACCAGTTTTTAGCCAGTCACAGTCACCAACTCCTTCACCATCACCAGTTTCGTCCGCCCTTCTAAAAGAATTAGAAGTACAGACATCAATTATTAATTTTTTATTTTCAGTCATCTCTTTTAAATTATGTATCATCTATACAAGTAATACACACCTTTACTTTGTTCTTATGTCCAGTGTTATCAAAATCTATCTATTTACATTGAATACGCAATATAATTATCCCAACTCAGCTAAAACCACAAAAAAAAATACTCTAGTGGACAATAGTAAAAACAGACATTACCAAGATAAATAAAACTATTAGTGCAAACACCAATAAAAATGACTCTAGTGCATGTGGGCACTAATAAGAATGACTCTAGTACATGCGAGCACTAAAAAGAATAACTCTAGTACATGCGGGCACTAAAAAGAATGACTCTAGTACGTGTACACACTAATGAAAAACCACAAGCCCACCTCAGAACCACTCAGATAGCCTCGAAGGACAAAATTTAACAACAGGAAGTGAAACTGGAAGTGACATCATGTGACACGCCCACCAGTGAAGAAATAATTTGGCCTCAAGGACTTCGCCCGTACCTCCAAAGATCACCTGATTAGTAAATTATTTCATCGGGTATCGTAATATCCTTACAACAACAGCTACTACAATCAAACTAGCAATAACTAACTTAATCGAACATACTACAACTGACAGACACTAGCATGTGCTGACACTAATACGAATAAATATAGTACGTGATAACACTAATAAGGATGACTCTAGTACTTGATAACACTAACAAGAATGACTCTAGTATAGTGTAATTACTATGTGCATGCATGGTGTTAGCACTATGTGCGTGCACCGTAATAGTACTAGTGTGTGCACAGTGTTTGGTGTTAGCACTATGTGTGTGCACCGTAATAGCACAGTGCGTGCATTGTTAGCACTATGTGTGTGCACAGTAATAGTACTACGTGCAGTGTTAGCACTATGTGCGTGCACAGTAATAGTACTACGTGCATGCACAGTGTTAGCACTATGTGCGTGCACAGTGTTAGTACTATGTGCGTGCACAGTAATACGTGCATGCAGTGTTAGTACTATGTATATGCACAGTGCTAGCACTATGTGCGTGCACAGTGTTAGTACTACGTGCGTGCACAGAAATAGTACTACGTGCATGCACAGTGTTTGTACTATGTGCGTGCACAGTAATACGTGCATGCACAGTGTTAGCACTATGTGCGTGCACAGTGTTAGTACTATATGCGTACACAGTAATACGTGCATGCAGTGTTAGTACTATGTGTGTGCAGTGCTAGCACTATGTGCGTGCACAGTAATAGTACTACGTGCATGCACAGTGTTAGTACTATGTGCGTGCACAGTGTTAGCGCTATGTGTGTGCACAGTAATAGTACTACGTGCACGCACAGTATTAGCACTATGTGCGTGCACAGTGTTAGTACTAGTGTGTGCACAGTGTTTGGTGTTAGCACTATGTGTGTGCACCGTAATAGCACTGTGTGTGCATTGTTAGCACTATGTGTGAGCACAGTAATAGTACTACGTGCAGTGTTAGCACTATGTGCGTGCACAGTAATAGTACTACGTGCATGCACAGTGTTAGCACTATGTGCGTGCACAGTGTTAGTACTACGTGCATGCACAGTGTTAGTACTATGTGCGTGCACAGTAATACGTGCATGCAGTGTTAGTACTATGTATATGCACAGTGTTAGCACTATGTGTGTGCATAGTGTTAGTAATACGTGCGTGCACAGTAATAGTACTACGTGCATGCACAGTATTAGCACTATGTGCATGCACAGTGTTAGTACTATGTGTGTGCACAGTAATAGTACTATGTGCGTGCACAGAAATAGTACTACGTGCATGCACAGTGCTAGCACTATGTGCGTGCACAGAAATAGTACTACGTGCATTCACAGTGCTAGCACTATGTGCGTGCACAGAAATAGTACTACGTGCATGCACAGTGTTTGTACTATGTGCGTGCACAGTAATACGTGCATGCAGTGTTAGCACTATATGCGTACACAGTAATACGTGCATGCAGTGTTAGTACTATGTGTGTGCAGTGCTAGCACTATGTGCGTGCACAGTAATAGTACTACGTGCATGCACAGTGTTAGTACTATGTGCGTGCACAGTGTTAGTACTATGTGCGTGCACAGTGTTAGCACTATGTGTGTGCACAGTAATAGTACTACGTGCACGCACAGTATTAGCACTATGTGCGTGCACAGTGTTAGTACTATGTGCGTGCACAGTAATAGTACTACGTGCGTGCACAGTGTTAGTACTATGTGCGTGCACAGTGTTAGCACTATGTGTGAGCACAGTAATAGTACTACGTGCATGCACAGTGCTAGCACTATGTGCGTGCACAGTGTTAGTACTATGTATGTGCACAGTAATAGTACTACGTGCGTGCACAGAAATAGTACTACATGCATGCACAGTGCTAGCACTATGTGCGTGCACAGAAATATTACTACGTGCATGCACAGTGCTAGCACTATGTGCGCGCACAGAAATAGTACTACGTGCATGCACAGTGTTAGTACTATGTGCGTGCACAGTAATACGTGCATGCACAGTGTTAGCACTATATGCGTGCACAGTAATACGTGCATGCACAGTGTTAGTACTATGTGTGTGCAGTGCTAGCACTATGTGCGTGCACAGTGTTAGTACTATGTGCGTGCACAGTGTTAGTACTATGTGCGTGCACAGTGTTAGCACTACGTGTGTGCACAGTAATAGTACTACGTGCATGCACAGTATTAGCACTATGTGCGTGCACAGTGTTAGTACTATGTGTGTGCACAGTAATAGTACTACGTGCGTGCACAGTGCTAGTACTATGTGCGTGCACAGTAATATGTGCATGCACAGTGTTAGCACTATGTGCGTGCACAGTGTTAGTACTATATGCGTGCACAGTAATACGTGCATGCACAGTGTTAGTACTATGTGTGTGCAGTGCTAGCACTATGTGCGTGCACAGTAATAGTACTACGTGTTTGCACAGTGTTAGTACTATGTGCGTGCACAGTGCTAGCACTATGTGCGTGCACAGTGCTAGCACTATGTGCGTGCACAGAAATAGTACTATGTGCATGCACAGTGTTAGTACTATGTGCGTGCACAGTAATACGTGCATGCAGTGTTAGCACTATGTGCGTGCACAGTGTTAGTACTATGTGTGTGCACAGTGTTAGTACTATGTGTGTGCACAGTGCTAGCACTAGGTGCGTGCACAGTAATAGTATTGCGTGCGTGCACAATGCTAGCACTATGTGCGTGCACAGAAATAGTACTATGTGCATGCACAGTGTTAGTACTATGTGCGTGCACAGAAATAGTACTACGTACGTGCACAGTGCTAGCACTATATGCGTGCACAGTGCTAGCACTATATGCGTGCACAGAAATAGTACTACGTGCATGCACAGTGTTAGTACTATGTGCGTGCACAGTAATACGTGCATGCACAGTGTTAGCACTATGTGTGCAGTGTTAGTGCTATATGAATGCACAGTGTTAGTACTATGTATGTGCACAGTAATAGTACTACGTGCGTTCACAGTGCTAGCACTATGTGCGTGCACAGAAATAGTACTACGTGCATGCACAGTGTTAGTACTATGTGCGTGCACAGTAATACGTGCATGCAGTGTTAGCACTATGTGCGTGCACAGTGTTAGTACTAAGTGCGTGCACAGTGTTAGTACTATGTGTGTGCACAGTGCTCGCACTAGGTGCGTGCACAGTGTTAGTACTATGTGCGTGCACAGTGCTCGCACTATGTGCGTGCACAGTGTTAGTACTATAAGCGTGCACAGTAATACGTGCATGCAGTGTTAGTACTATGTATGTGCACAGTGCTAGCACTATGTGCATGCACAGTAATAGTACTACGTGCGTGCACAGTGTTAGTACTATGTGCGTGCACAGAAATAGTACTACGTGCATGCACAGTGTTAGTACTATGTGCGTGCACAGTAATACGTGCATGCAGTGTTAGCACTATGTGCATGCACAGTGTTAGTACTATGTATGTGCACAGTACTAGCACTATGTGCGTGCACAGTGTTAGCACTATATGCGTGCACAGTAATACGTGCATGCACAGTGTTAGTACTATGTATGTGCACAGTGCTAGCACTATGTGCGTGCAGTGTTAGTACTATGTATGTGTGCACAGTGTTAGCACTTCGTGTGCAGTACTACTTCGTGAATGCAGTGTTAGTATTAGTACGTGTATGTACAATGATAACAGTAGTGCATGCCTAGAGACTTACCATTATTCTTTTCTTCAATCAAGAACACCAGAACCTCAGTACAGATAGCAGCAGCCCAAGCACCATGAAATCTAGGAAATGAAAAGAAAAAAAAAAAAGGTTACTAGCAACTACAGCAACAAAAAGTAGACAATCTAACTAGTTAACAATTACCTGTCTTCACATTTCAGGAACACCAGATCCCCAGTTGTCATAGCATATTGCAGCACTAGCATCATCAAAGCTAAAATGAAAGAGAGGAAAAAAAAAAAAAAAAGAACAAGTATTATAAGGGCTACCTACAACTACAACGAGAATAGGAAACTAGCTAGCTAAAAAATCACCACCCAGTGTTCAGCATAGCAAGATACTAACTAACTATCCTCTTAGAACAAGAAAGACAAGCTCGCTAACCTTTTTTCCACCAGCAGTGTTGTTGAGAGAATAACTCCTTGTTGATGTTTCTACACAATGAGCGCGGTAAAAACATATAGTATGCGGAGAGTGCGGTAGAATACGGAATCATTGCTGCCACGCCTTAGTGCCCGATTTTCCCATAGACGGTCACATATACACAAACATAACACAACTAAACACGCTATTCTAAACACACAAAAATACATAGAAATAGAAAAAGAAGCAAAACAAATGTGTTTGTCTACAAATACATTTTTTACTATTATCACTCTATATAGCATGATAATGCTTTTGAATAGTCTGGACAGCATGAGAACACAAACTATAACAGGAACTAATCTTGTGGCATGTTTAATTTGGGGGAAATATTTGGGGAAAGAAGAAAAAAGAGCAAACTGAGGGTAAATGAATGGTTTATAATCAACTGCTGAACTAACAACTGTAATAATTTTGTGTTAACCTTTATATTTTTACTTTGTTAGTCTCCAAAAGCATCTCTAGATTTTCACAGCAGCACTTTTTTGTAGCCTAAAATTACATATGAAAAAAAATAAATAAAAAGAGTGCAGTAAATAATTTTTGAGATAACTCTCAGATATAGTCGGAAAAAGTACTGAACTAGCTACCTGCTAAATTCATTAATCATAAAGAAGAAATTACCTCTTCCGTGCTCAAACTCAACTTAAACGGCTAACTCTATTCAAATGCGTCACTTACATTATCCAAAACACTCTATTGTTTCCAATAATAAACACATATTTAAACTTACCATTTCTCCGAAAGATCCAAGGCATGATCTGCACTTAAAAACACCATATCCATAAAACTCTTCTGCAGGATAAGGAGGGCCTGGAATATTCTAATAAACGCTCTCCGGTAAAAAGCGGGTGCTTGTGCGCATCGCAATAAAAACCATACCGCGCATTCAGTAAGCACTCGATCGAATAGTAAACAAATTCTCAGAATTTTTTTGCCAAAGTTGTACAGCAAGACGGTCTTCTGCGGGGATTTAAATAATGCATTAAATTAGACATTGCGTGGAGCAATGGCTAGATTTCTTCTATTTCCTGCCCTAGCTTAGCTATATACAAATAAGTAGCCAACAAAGTTACTGTCAATTGTAGAATTTAGATAGATAGCTATTGCAGCTAAGTTCCCTTACTGCTTGTTTATAAACTTCTATGAATGTATCAGTATATTGATAATGGCTTGAATGTTATCAGGTAAATAAATGCTAAAGAAACAAAAAATGTGGTCATATACACCAATTTTCACAATTACACTTATTTCAGTGTTACTGGAATGCTGCAGTGTTTACACTTAGAATTAACACTGGCCTCAGTGTTACTATAACACTGCAAGGTTTTACACTCTTGATTTACACTTCAAAAGTGTTATTATAACGCTTCATTTTTAACAGTGTATAATAGTATTAATGGCTATGGGATAAGTTTTCTTTTTTAAACCAAAGAAAGCACAAGAAAGATCTAGTGAGTGGATGTGAATAGGTATGGCCTTACTGTATATATTGTTAATATAGAAAGGAGTGACCCTAATATTGTTTCAAGTGAACTCTATAGTGTAGTGTGGTCTATTGAATGAACAAGGCCTGCTCTACTAGCTCTGTTTGACTGCATGTATGATACACTGTGTATTGAAGATATTGGTATATACATGTTGTATGGCTGCTAATAAGTTATCCAATTCCTTTATGTGAAACTCATAATTTATAAATAACATTCACCTGTCGAATGTATTGCGGTGTAATTTTTGACCAGCTGCTATGCTAAGATGATTTGTAGTAATCGATTGAACATAGCTACATCGCAAAGCTTCAAAGAGCTTGTAGTTTTTCATTTATGTTTATATGAATCCACTAGCAGGACTGTGCATCACAAATTAAAAAAAAATTGGGCACTAGTAGAGTATTTTTTAGAAAGCGTCTTAGGGCTGGTGCTAATCATAGCAAACATAAGCCAGCCTTACAAGAATCCTTGAGGAACTTGGCCATACTCACCCTCAATGGAGTCTGAAGATCCTGTAAGGGTGCATATAACCCCAGAGACAACTAGCTAGCTATTCTAGAGAGTTAATCTCTACTGAGTTTGGAGTCTGCTGTAAGAAACGGTCAGCACTCGACCTGACAACCCCGTAGAAAGATATTTTGTTCTGAAGCATTGTAACTAGCGTCCATAATAAAAGTGAATAGAATAAAAGTTAACAGCATAGTTGTAGTTTTTGCTCTGTAGAAATATATTTTTCTATCACTTTACAAAAAAATTGTGATATAGTCAAATCTAGAACAAGCTGTAGCTATAACCTTCTGTCAGGGAAGTGTGGGATGTATAGTTGGTATGGTTACTGGAGATGCACCGATACATGTATTTTGCTGATATTCAATGAGTAGGGCGTTGGCAAATATCATGCCATTCTAGCAATGCTCATCATTTTAGTAATTAGCTATGCTGCTTTAAAATTATGCTCATAGACTTAGTCCAAAGGTTTCCTCAACTACATTCACAACTATAGAAATTCCCGTAGCTACACATGACTATTCTGAATCCTGATATGGGCGTTGATATGTGAGTTGCTGATCTGTGGCAAACCGGTGCTGGATCTGAAAGTATTTTACATCAAATTGTCACTGTTACAGTACAATAAAAAACTGAATATATTATTTTTGCCAAAAAAACTATCTTATTATGCCCATAATTACACTTACAATATTATGCTAGCATTATGCTAGTATTGATGAATCACTTATTATTATGCTCAAAATTATGCCAGCATAATTTGCCAACCCCTATTAATGAGACTGAATTAAAAGCTACTTGAATGGCCTAACTGTTTAGCGACTGAGGTTGACCTAATCTATGGGCCCTAACCATAAATATAGATACGTTTTTTATTGGTGCAGGCATCAGCAGTAATTCAATTTTTTTTCAGCCAATACAGATATCTCACCACTGGGCATGTTAATTGGCAGTTTGAAAAGATGAGAATATTGAAGAGGAAGAAAGGACAAAAACAAACTAATAACATCAAGAAGTGATAAAGTAGAATGACTTCAATTAGTAAAAATGAATTAAAATAAGATGATATTATATATAATACTAAATACAGGTAAATAAAAAAGGTCATTGTCTAGATAGGGCTGATGGCAAGTTTTTTATCCTGGTTGAAGTTTATAACTCATCAAATGTCAGGTGTGACAATATTGTTTATTGTGTACTACATATACAGGAGTTAGGTTCACAAAATCACTATGTTATTGTGTCTTGACTAAGGCCCACTTTCATGAACTAGAATGCCTATGTTGAATTTTGTTATTTTAAATAAAAAGCAGCAATACTAACATATTTACTATACTTCTAACAATGATAAAAATATAGCACATTATCAAAGCAAAATAATACAAAAATTACAAAAATTCTATATTATTATAAACAGCAATAACAATGTTTTGCAGTCAAATTTTCTTCAGTTTTTCCTAAATACAAATTTACATTTATATTTATATGTATATAGCTATAATGAAGCATTGTACTTACCTTTGCTTGATGTTTTGGATCAAAACTGTAAGCACGAATTTTGTATTCCAGGAATTTTCTTGGAATATTTATGGGTGACAATAGCTAGAGCATATAAAACACACCATTAATTTGAATCAACACTATGAATTCCATTAAAGGTAGCAATACAAACAATAGAAGTAATCATAAGGTCAATCTCTGCCAGTCTGTAAGCAACAATGGTGTCCAAAACCACTATTCAGAAATAATTCATTAACTATAATAAATTGGTAAAAGGTCATCACTTTCAGTCATGAAAATCAAGTTACAGCAATCTTAAAAATATAAGAGCAAGTGAAATAGTAATGAAGAAAGTGAGTGAAATTAGTAACGAAAGGATGGTGATGGTGTGGTGATTCAAAATCTATAAAGGGTTTTACTTATACAATTTCTGCTTGCTTAGTTAACTTGCTGTTGCAGCTTTATGTATAATGTATAAATAATAAATTATTATAGCTTACTTCTTCTACTTTTTCGAATTGTTCTCCTTTTGGCAGTCTGTCTGGTAGTTGGTCCTATGAAGTAAATAAAGAATACATGGTTGCGGTGCAATACATTATTCTTACTAATTAAGTGATATACTGTGTCAAGTCTCAATGCCGATTTATTTTACACATAACTAAGGCAGAGTCACAGTGACTGTTGTGATAATGTGCTCATAGAAACCTGTAACTAAGTGCCTGTTGTGTGTTCATAACTGGATATTTTACTTTGGCCTAGTTCAGTTCACTTCAGTAGTTTTCTTCTCATGAAACCATCACTTCTCTTGGGTACAATGACAACCTAAATTTCTCTGGTTGTTCGTCAGGTTTGGAAAAACTGATAGAACGAAATTATGTTAGGTTTGTTTTCTCAACAATTGGGAGTACCTGTGAGCTGAGGAGACTCACATACTGAATTGAAGAATATTTAATAGCCTCAGTGAATGTATTATACAATTGAATTGTTGCTGTCTTCAATTACATTAATATGATTGCAGCTAAATAGCTATTTGCAGTGTGGATTACATTTGAATGCTGGCCCACGTGATTCCCACTATATAAGAATTGCTAGTATGTGACTGCACCCTTAAGGCATCATAATTAATTGTAAACATATGAATTTCCTTTGTCACAGTTTATATGTATTTATCTGCAGCATTACAATATGATTATTTTGAATAGAGTAATGTGTTACATTTTGATACAGATTTTATATACAACTACACAGTTCTAAGAATGTCATCCCAAATTTATCCAGTAAATGCAAAATTCTCATCAATTACAGACAATATAAAATGCTCTACTTTAGAGGTTTACCCTCTGAAGGAATTAAATCAATGACTCAGCATTATTTCTTGTTTTTACCTCAGCAGTAGAAAAGAAGTACACTTTATCCACTGGATTATCACCGGGCTCAGAGGAGTAGGATATTTTTATCTTCTATGTAATAAGGATAAAAATGAAGTTAAAAAAATGAATTTTTTTTTTTTGTCACAAACCTTCACAGCATAATCTTCTTTGTCATTCAAATCTTCACATAGCCTTTTCTTAAAAGAATCTTCTGTTTCACCCTTTTACATATCAGGTGACAAATATTATGTGAGAACAAGTCATTTTAGGATAGTTTGAATGTTGGTCTTATAGAAAATCATGCAGAAATTATAATTTGTTCAGTTTTATGTAATCAATCGAATGAGGCTTTTATTTGCTATCTCATTTGACATGTCATGGCAAAAAAAGATGTCATTGGTGGTTTCTGATGTTTTTTGAAGCAATGTATAGTGTTATATCTTGATAAGTTTAAATACAGTTGTATTAGAATCATGTGACAAATCTCATGCTGTGATGATATCTGATTGGTCTGAGAAATGATTCAATAGCTAGCTATAGTGTATACCTAGTAGCACTGAGGGTTCACACCTTTTGTAAACGTCTTTGTTTTTCTTTATTCTACAACTCATTAAATGCATATAAATTATTAATAGAGAAAGTATTATTGATGAAAGCTTGTCCCATTCTAATTAGTATATTTTATGAATTATTTGAGACATAATTTACTTATTAGATATCTTTACAAAGTTATGTGTGCAAGCTCATTACCCTAGTAGTAGTTATAGCAACCAGCCTAGCTTACCAGAGTTTTCCATGTTTTTACAGCTACCTTACCCTGGTGTAGCCTACCCAAGGGGTTAGAGCAGCTGCTAAAATATCAGGGGGAGGGGGGGGGCCCCTACAGCCAACTTTATAACTGTGAGTTACCAGTCCTAGTACAAACTACAGCAGTGAATTTGAAGATATAGTATAGAATAAACCATTTATTACACTGGCAGTATGATATGACAAAATATTTTCACTTACCTCTGGCTCTTCAAAATAAATTAGAATACTTCACCATGTCACACTCTGACTCATGTAAGTACTGTATATATAGTACTAGCAAGTACCCCTCCCCCTACTTGATGTACAAACTTGTGTGAATGAGTAGTCTACCACTTGGTTAAGTCACATCAGTCTGCTTTATCTCACTGTATTCTATTCACATGCCTGTCGTCTTTGTTACTGACAACACCGTTCCAACTTGGCTCAGTCATGGACATACACATGATAATCTTTGTTGTCCAAGACGCTTTACCAACCAAACTCAGTAATGGAATACTGCACACACTGTCATCACTTTATTCTCACTTTTACTTCTATGTATAATCATGAATACACTTATTAACATTGTCATTTTTGACAATGCTTTATCAACCCGTTACTGGCGACTTTATTAACTGGACCTAGCTAATGAATACACGCATCTTTGTCACCATCGTTACTAACTTGTCCAGGTCCCAGAGCCTGGAGGTATGGGCAACAACAGGGGCATGTAAAGTTGCAACATTAATAACTAGTTCATGCCTATTGCACAAACACATTCATATTGTTGTACACAGTCTTGCCATTGAGGGCAATCATCATTCTCATAGTCCGTCCATTGCCATTTATTGTTGTTGTCATTATCATTGTTTTAGTCATATTCATTATTCCATCACTCTATCATACTCTGTGTCAGTGACAGATCAATAATAGCAATGTAGCATCTGATCATATTAAGAACTGAGACTGTCTTGTCTTTGTTGCCAGAGATATTTTGGGAGGTTTTGTGTTAGTGCTCTAGTACAGACTACTACCTATTCTCAATCTGTGTTGCCGGTTAGGTCAGGCTTACAACCCTGAGTAATCAACCATTGGTGTAGGGCCTCCTTATTCAATATTATTATTTGGATTGAAATATTTAAATATGATTGCACTTTTATATACTTACTGAGTCAGCAGTTCTTTTACACCAATATATCTGTCTCTGCATGAGTCGTGTCAGCAATTCTTGTTCCTAACCATAAACAATGAGAAAAGGATTTGATGTTAGCAATTACTATGTTTGCACCTATATGAATATATTATTCTAACCTTGTTTTCATTGGAGATAATTTCCAAAACACTATCAGTGAGACGTAAGAAACCCCTTAAATCTCTCTGTCCAGAAGTAGGCTTGAGCAATACAGAGGCTTGCAAAATACGTTTAAGGCTTGTTTTTTTCCCTTGGCCATTTTGAAAGATAGATTCATCATCTTGTATGTGCTTCAAAACATCTGAAATCCTTTCAAATTCACATCATTATAAAGTATGGTTTCATGTGCATCTTTTTTCATTAGAAAAAGTATTATAATGTATTGTTTTTTCTAATTGTTGTTGTACTTTCCTGTTATGAGGAGGAATTTGACAAGAAAAGTTCAAAATAAGGTTAGGCAATAAATTAAAATATTTTTGGCTGTAATATTAATATCCATTCACCCAAGTGACCACTGAAATAATCATAGTTAAACATGTAGATAAACTTCATGGAATCCAAATAGATTGTTCAATAGTCCCCATTAAGAATTTGGCATTCAAAATTTATTAAGGACTTCGAAAACAAAAACAAAAAATGGCAGGTAAAATGTTGGTAATAATGATGTGACTATAAAATAAAATTTCATCATTTTTTTACGCTTACATTAATTCTATTCCTTTGGCAACTTCATGTCCATATGCTTTTTGATGTAGAACACTGCGAGTTCTGAACATTCTGAAAATATTGTGAATTTCCTAGAAAAATGGGGAATATTTCTATTTAGTAAAGTCAAGACATATATAGTATAATTATCACTTTTTTCATGAATCCAACATGCTTCTTGCTGGTACTTTCATCTTCAACAATGCAGCACAGCTTCATAGTTCTCCTAGAAAATCAATAAAGGAGGAAACAACCTCAAATTATTTTGGATGTATATATTTGGCAAAAAAAATCATTAGAATACCCATAATCAAACTCATTTGAAAGTCCCAGATAATGACAGTCCCGAGCAAAGTAGTCCCACTTGTCCACATCCAGTCCACTCTCTTTGTTGGCTACTATCTATTTTAAAGATTAGTGAGTCAATCTGGTATAAGGTGTACTGTTACCACAAAATACTTACTTCGTATAAGAATTGATCATTTTTGGATTTCTGCAAAACATTTTACATACATGCTTATTTAATGTCCACATTTATTTTTAGGCATACATACATACATATTATACATACATACATACATACATACATAAGTAACGTACACAAAACTCTTCATCAGGGTCAATCATATTGGCAATCATTTCAACATTGTCTTTGTTGAGACCTGCGTCCACAAAAGTAACCAAGACATCCAAGTGCTCTACTAGTATCCACTTAAAGATTAGGATAGATAATTCTTCATGTTCCAAAACCTAATCAAAGACTTCAAATGAGCTTGTTCTAATATTATTTTTTCTCGGACTAGCTATACATAAATAATAAGTGTGACTATTATAATGCAATATGGGTGCACTGGCCATCAAAATGTAATTAAATACTCAACGAAAGCTTACAAATGGAGTATCAGGGATTGGTTTATCCTTGTTTTTTTTTTCTTTTTTCCATTTCTTTAAACTTTCGCAATCCAAAATATCATTCTTGACTTCTTCAAACATATGAGAAAATGGGCCATGACCTACAGGAAGCAGTAATGATAAAGTGTCATTCTTTAATTTCAGAAAAAATTGGTACAACTCAAGTTAACAATGTTAACTGACCTAGGTCATGGCAGAGTCCAGCCAGTCTAATGCATTGTTCTTCTTGTTCAGTTATGACATCAGTTTTGCCCCCATAATATTTACTATTCAATCGTAATGCTTTCACAAACTCTCCAGCAAGATGGCACACCCTTACACAAAGTAAGAAAATATTTTTAGACTTTTGCTTTAAGTGTCTTATACACACACATAGTAACAGATAATTGGCAATAAGCGAATTTTTTTTAATGCTTAGGTCTATTTTTTTTTTCCTTTTTACACTTATTGCTTATTTATTAAGTTACCCCAGTGAGTGGTCAAATCTAGTATGCAATGCTCCAGGATAAACATGGCATGTTCCTCCTAAAGAACACAAAAAAGAACAGGAAAAAGAACGTGTTTACAAAAAAGATATTAAAGCTGGCAGGAATATTTTTATGGAAGGCATAAAGCATATGTCACAAAAAAATTCTAAGCAAGAATGCTTTGAGGATGTAATGTTACATTTCACACCTCAATTCAGCTAACAAACCAACCAGTGAACTAAGCTATGTGCATCCTTTCTGGTATTATTCCAAATAAAGTACATATTGTGTTAATAAAAATGTATGTTGATGCGGGTTCTGACACTGGAAGTATCCAATGCGAATCCTGAATTAAAGACAGTCCTGAGTGTATGTATTAGAAGCTAGAATATATAACTCTCATGGGTTGTAATTCCACTGACAAGTTACACTGTCTCCACACACACACAGAATTAGATATATTGGTTAGACAAGTTTGATATAAAATAGTAGACCACAAGCACTAGAGCTGATGACCACTAAATACAAGAGTCAAGTGACCACAAGTATGAGATAAAACTAAAGATAACAAAAACAGCTAACATGGAAACAGCTGGAAAGCATGCGCTAACAACTGACCAATCAGCTGCCAGCACACACCAGGGGAGCGGAAGTAGTGGAAAGTGGTGGTGTGGTAGGACAACAACAGGAAATAATAAGATTAAAACACACAAAATAGAGTGAGTTAATTATAAGTGTTACACAGTGTTCAGTGGCCTGAACATTCTCCCCCCTCCTTCGACTGAGGTGGAAAGTCTTTGTTCTCTCCTTGTGGAACTAGTAGAACAAGTTTTACGATAGGTCGAGTATAAATTCCTTTAGAAGTACGAATAGTCACTGTACGCACACATCCATCTGACCCAGGGTGTAGTTTAGTAACAAGTGCTAGTGGCCAGGAATGGGTGAACAGTACTTGATCCTTCACGAGGACAATATCTCCAACACGAAAGTTCCTGTGCGTTGATTTCCATTTATGTCGCTTTTGGAGTATCTGCAAGTACTCTCTTGACCACCTTTGCCAGAACTCAGCCGAGACCTTTTGGCAGAGATTCCATCGCTTGACAGATGACATAGGCAAGTCTTTCAATGAGAGTTGAGGTAATGCAGTGAGAGGTCTTCCCACCAAAAAGTGGCCTGGAGTAAGAACTTCCAATCCATCCTCAGGTAAAGTGTTTAAGGGACACAACGGACGACTATTGAGAATAGATTCAACATCAACAAGGACAGACCAGTATTCCTCCACAGTTAAACTTTGTGAGCCAAGAAGTTTCTTCAGCAGTGACTTTGTGGATTTGACTGCGGCTTCCCACAATCCCCCAAAGTGTGGTGCCCGCCCTGGTGAAAATTTCCAAGTGATGCGGTTAGATGTGAAGTATTCGCAAATTTCTTGTTTGCTTTCTTGAGAATCCAAATGTTGGTATAGTTCCTGGAGTTCTCTATTAGCTCCAACAAAATTAGTGCCATTATCACTAAGCACCTCAACTGGACAACCACGTCTTGCCACAAATCTACGAAAGGCTGCAAGGAAGTCAGCAGTAGATAAACTGGAAACTAGCTCAAGATGTACTGCCTTGGTAGCTAGACATATGAATAGTGAGATATAAGCCTTGACATAGCTTGGCTTCCGAGTATGTCCACGTTTGAGGGTGACTGGACCAGCAAAGTCCACTCCAGTCTTGGAGAATGGTGGAGCTGGCATGATTCTGGCTGAGGGTAGTTCTCCCATAATTTGACTAGATGTCCTAGCATATGTCTTCTGGCAGACAACACAGTTGCGAGATATGTTTCTGACAAGTCGTCGAGCTCCAATCATGTAGTAGCACTGTGCAAGTAAGCCCATCAGAAGTGTAGGACCTGCATGGAAATGGACGATGTGAAGATGATGCACAATAAGTTTACTAAGATGTGCCTTCTTGTGCAAAATGACTGGATGACATTGACTATAAGACAAGCCAGACTGGGATAGTCTTCCTCCAACACGTAGTACACCATGACAGTCCAGGATAGGATGAAGTGAGTGAAGAGGACTTGAAACTGATACAGCCATTTTAGTCTTGAGAGCAGCGAGTTCTTTGGACATGAAATGTTGCTGATGCAATTTGAATATTACAGTTTCAGATGCTTGAAGTTCCTGCACAGACAGTTGAGATGAGAAAACCCTGTCTGGCAGTTTGCTCCTTGCATTATTGATGAACCTGTACATCCAAGAGACCACACGAATTAGCCTTGAAAATGATGAAAATCTGGAAGTGATATCCTCATTAGGTTGATGGGTCTCAATAGTGAGTGCTGTAGACTTCACATCTGGGAGTGAAGTAGTGTGTATCTGTAACTTCTGTACTGGCCAGTAGTCAGGAGGCTGTGAGAGCCATGATGGACCTGACCACCAAAGTTGAGATTTAACAAGCACTCCTGCTGTGGTTCCCCGAGATCCAAGGTCAGCAGGATTGTCTGGAGAGGATACATGTCTCCAGTGATTAGCTGGAATTCGATCGACAATTGACACAACACGATTGGCCACATAAGTTTTCAGACGGTGTGGTGATGTGTTAATCCAACCCAGAGCAATGGTAGAATCGCTCCAGGCGAAAACATCCTTCAGATCAATGTTGAGCTCTCTACTCACTGTAGATAGTAGTTTGCTCAACAAAACTGCAGAACACAGTTCTAGTTTGGGTATAGTTTGAGTCTTCAGTGGAGCCACTTTAGACTTGGCTATCACCAGTGTAGTTGAAACTGAAGTATCAGTGTAAGTAGCCCGAATGTAAACTACACCAGCAAATGCTACTTGCGAAGAGTCACAAAAACCATGTAACTGTAGATTAAGTCTTTCTTTGTTGTGATGGTAGTAGTAGCGATGAATTGGAAGCTCTGTCACTAAGGGTAGTTCCTTTCTCCAAGTCTTCCAGTAGTCAGCTAAATCTTGTGGAATAGACTGATCCCATCCAATCCCAAGTTGCCAAATCTTCTGAAGAAGTATCTTCAATGTTACTGTTACTGGGGAAAACCAGCCCAACACATCGAACGTCCTGGCTACATCCGATAAAACCTGACGTTTGGTTGGTAAGTCAATATCCTCAAGTGTTGGTGTAGCAATGTGGAGTGAGTCATTGGCTGTGTTCCAGTGAACACCAAGTGCTTTATGACATGAAGATGGAGCAGAAATCAATTGAACTTCATCCTTCTCTAACAAACCCTCTGGAATCTTTGCCTTCAGATCAATAGAGTTTGATCTCCACTTTCTTAGAGTCATCTGTGCTTTGTCCAGAAGATGGTTAAGTGCCTCTTGTATGTGTGTAGCTTCTTCCAAGTTGTTTACACCAGTAAGACAGTCATCCACATAGAATGATGAGTGAATGAGAGCTGATGCCTCAGGAAATTCCTGCTCATAGTCGCTAGCTAGCTGCCGCAGGACTTGGGTAGCCAAAAAAGGAGAAGATGTTACTCCAAAAGTTAGTCTAGTCATTCTATAATCCTGGTATTGTCCAGCTTTATCCTTGACTACATAGCGATGTAAGTCCGGGTCATTAGAGTGAAGTGACACCTCTCTAAACATCTTTGAGATGTCCGCTGACATCCCAATTACATGTTGTCTGAAGCGAAGTAAGATATTAGTTAGGAGAGGATGAGTGTTGGACCAGGTATGAGTGTGTCATACAAAGAATAACCTGAAGTTGTACGAGCTGAAGCGTCGAACACTATTCTGAGTTTGGTGGATGTGCTAGATTCTTTCACAACACCATGCATTGGCATGTAAAAGGTCTGAGAGTCTGGTTTGGTAAGATCAGGAGTAGGTACCAGTTCAGCATGGCCAAGTACAGCGTACTCATCCACAGCAGTCTGAAAGTCTGACCACTTGCCACGCTTGATAAGTAAGCGTTGGTTCTGCTCATATCTCCTGATAACTTGAGAATGAGAATGTCCCAATGGTGGAGCTGTTTCCATTCTGGGGAGTTGGACTATGTACCGACCATCATTTTTCCTTGACACAGAATCCTTGAAATGGGTGATAGCAATTTGGTCATCATGAGATAGCTGTTCAACATCAGGAGGAGGTTCCTCAGTTTCCCAAAATGCCCGTAGCAAGTCATTGGTGTCAGCGTCTATACTAGCTTTACAACAGATATGAGCAGTCACTACTTGGGAAGGAGAAGTGCAATAGCCTCCAATGACCCAACCAAACATGGTATTGACACTATAGAGGTCTGAAGTAGGTGAGTTCAAAAATCCTTGTCGCAGTATGCGATGGATGATGTCTTGTCCCAGCAAAAGATCTATCTTGCCAGGAGAGCCAAAGCTTTGGTCAGCTAACTCCAACTTACTAGTGAACTCCAAGTCCTTGTGACTTGTGATATCATTTGCAGGAGTATTGCCTGTTATTGAAGTAACAACAGATGGAGAAAGTTGGAGAGGTTGTTCGTTCGGCTTGTTGGCTGCCTTGAGAGTAACATTCACCTTGAAGTTGCTAGTAGCGGCATGTGATTCTGCTAGACCCTTGATAGAAGTGGCAAAAGGAATACGTTTTGCTTTGAGAGCAGTAGCTACTTTGTTAGTTAGAAAAGATAAGGTTGAACCAGGATCAATCATGGCTCTCACCAGTTCTGCATGACCATCAGTTTCAAGAAGAACTTGACAAGACCAGACGAGAGCAGTCTTGTCAGGATTAGTCACAGCAAGTGAGGAAGCCTGAGCAGGAGCAGTTGAAGTGACTGGTGTTTGAGAAGTGGTTGCTGGAGCCTGAGAAGTAGTGGTGGCTGGAGCTTGAGAAATAGCTGGGGTCTGAGAAGTAGTAATAGTAGGTCGGTCAGGCTGGTGAAGGAGAGTGTGATGTTTTCCAGCACATACTTTACATAGTGACTTACTAGTATATTGTCTAGAGGAATGATTAGTACCCAGACAATTGAAGCATGCTTGCAGTGATTGAATAGTTTGATGGCGAGATGATACATCACAAGACTTGAACTCTGGACACAAGTACAATGGGTGCTTCTCAGATGGACACAGTTTGCAGTGGACCAGTTCCTTTGCATGCAGGGAGAACTGTGACTTATTGGATTTTGTAGTTGATAATCCATTAGTCTGCCTGGAGAAAGGCTTGTGAGAAGATGGCTTGACATCACGACTGCAGTCTTTGCCATTGTAACTAAGAACAAGTTCTCGCTGGTCACAGAAGTCTATGAGCAGACTTCCAGGTGGAATGCTAGACTGATCTTTAGTGAATAGGCGCCACTCCTCTAGGAGCTTGTGACTCATGTGAGTTTCCATTATTGCTGTAAACACCTGATCTGCAGTGCCATCACCATAGCGTAGTAGAATACTCCTGTACTTGTTGAACTCTTTGACCATGTTGGCCAAACCAGTACGTGAGTAAGAGGCATTAGGAATATTCATCATTCCACGTAAAGCTTCAGTGAAAACTTCCCTGGGCTGGCCATACTTCCTTTGTAAACACTTTTCCACTTCTTTAAAACTATCACCATTCCTAATCGAATCTGCAACAATATCCTGAGCAATTGGATCTTTCAAACAGTCTTGAAGGTAGCTAAGTTTCTCGTCATCTGTGATCCTCTTAAGCTTTCCGACATAATCTTGGAACCTCCTCCAGATGGAGCGCCAGTCAGCAAGATCACCTTTGAAGGTAGGTAGAGGAACTATACGAGCTTTCTTCTCATGACGATAAGTGTCTTCTGAGTCATCGTGAACTGTTATTGGTGTTGTAGTTGATGTTTCTGGAGTTGCCCTCTGCTTTAGTCTGGTCAGACGGCGTCGTACGTCCTTAGCATGGGGCTTAAGTGAAGCTATTTTGGAAGCACCAGTAGAACAAGAGCTGATACGAAATTCATCTAAAGTTTTCTGAAGTCTGGGGAGTTCAGCTAAAAATACATCTTGTAATTCCGCAGTATCAACTTCCTCCCAGTCCTCAACCTCATGACTGAGAGTGTCAAACATTCTGTAGCACTCACGTTGCTCCATCATGGAACTGATGCGTAGCCGTGTATCATCCGCACGATTAGTGAAGTCATGATAATAGTTCTCTTATTCAGTAGAAGGAGACTCCAATGACTCATAGTTAATTGTGTAAGCATCTTCTGCCCACTGTAAGAGTTCAGACAGATGATCAAGAGTGTATCTGTCTCGATGACTAGGTTCAATAGATTCCTGAGTTTGAATCTGAGTGATGACTTTTGTAAGGCTGCTCTTTGCAGTAGAACAACGTTTTCGATACTCTGATGTAGCCATTTTCAAAATAGATGAGAATGAGATGTCCAATAGCAATTAAAATTTCAGTTCTTACTTTGAATAGGTCAAAGTTGTAGCCACAATGAATGGAATAGGTTAGAATTTAGTTCAGTTGAAGAATAGTTAGTAATTGGAACTCAGTTGAGTTGAAGAATAGTAGAGGAGATAACAGATAAGCTAGTTGCTGTATCCGGCTCGAAGGACCAAAAAATTGTATGTTGATGCGGGTTCTGACACTGAAAGTATCCAATGCGAATCCTGAATTAGAGAAAGTCCTGAGTGTATGTATTAGAAGCTAGAATATATAACTCTTATGGGTTGTAAATCCACTGACAAGTTACACAGTCTCCACACACATACAGAATTAAAAATATTGGTTAGACAAGTTTGATATAGAATAGTAGACCACAAGCACTAGAGCAAATGACCACTAAATACTAGAGTCAAGTGACCACAAGTATGAGATTAAAACAAAAGTGATAACAAAACAGCTAACATGGAAACAGCTGGAAAGCATGAGCTAACAACTGACCAATCAGCTGCCAGCACACACTGGGAGAGGAAGTAGTGAAAAGTGGTAGGACAACAACACGGAAATAATAAGATTAGAATACACAAAATAAAGTGAGCTAATATGAATGTTACACAGTGTTCAGTGGCCTGAACACTTATTGTCACTATAATCAAAATAAATTAATTTGTGAAATGAAAACATGCTTGTAATGTATCCGATAGTGTATAACATAAATAAATTGTAAAGAAAAAGATACAAATAAGAAAAATAACTGTAGCATAAAGTGACAGGACTCTTAGCTACTTTCAAGTGGAAATGTTGGTAGAATTTTTCCCTACCAATCCAAATTTGCTTCCTCTGCCACTGTAGTATCAATATGAAGATGTGAAAATGTAGCTCATGCAAGTCGATACGTAGCTGGAGCAAGTCTATATGTAACTCGTACATTGAAACGATAGTAGGGGTATATGCTGGACAGTGGGGGTTTAGGGATTAACAGTAACCTCCTTTTCAAATTAAGTATATCCAAAGACCAATGTAGAGTGTGGGCTAATGTAATTCATAGTGAATATTCAATTGCTCTCTTTCTACACCTTTCTATTTGCTGAAAAAAACTTAAACTGCTATGGAGTATATAAGTAATTGGCCACTTACATACTATATTATTTTGTTAGCAAGCACTTCATAGAACCACGCTGCTGACATGACATGAATGAATGCTGCTATAATGCTGGAATGAATTTAAAAAGAAAGGGTGTCAGCATTATGGTTTTTGTTTTAGAAAGAGAGAAGAAAAGGGACAGTTAGTGCAGTTATGATTTTACTACTCTAAATCATCAGCAAAAGCTATGATTATCTATTGCATATAAAACGAAAGTTGATGTAGACAAGATGCTAGTGTTTGTTTGACAAAGTGAACCTATATAAAATTGAACACCCAAATTTGCTGTTTAAAATAACTATTGCCGTTTGTTTGGTATCTAATGGATGCAGTTTGGGTGTGGCCACTAAGTGACCCCCTCTTTTTAATATTCTGCCTATACCACGCCTAGTAATTTATGCTGTCTACGTCTTCATAAGAAGCTAAACATTAAAGGGACACTCACCTCCACAGTAGTTTCAACGGGAAATCCTACCACTAATCGCTTCAATAAACTGAATCACTGAGAGTATAGTGTAAAGCTAAACTACTGCAAATTGTTTGTTCACGTCATTACCATGAGAGTACAGGGGGCGTTACTTATAAGAGCTTCCGGTCGCATTGCCAAAAAATGATTAGATTTTATCTGGAAAACTCAGTCGAAATAAAAATAATATGGCACGTTTAAGGGACTTGAGTCGTTTTGTACAACAGTTCAACGCTTTGGGAGGCTGCTATATTTGATAAACCAGAGCTATTACTGTAAATTTGGAGTGTTGCAAAGGTTTAACTTCTTTTTTTTTTATAGCTTGTGCAACAAGGCATGCAGCTCCAATAAATTCTTGCTATATTATCTTATTGCTGAAAGAGATTGATGGCTTATATATATATATATATATATATATATATATATAATGAAGGATATAAATAAATATTGGACTTATTATAATGTATCAGGTTAGGATATTTTAGAACTCTATGCCTTGCTGCACAATACATAGTAGTTATGACTATTGCGAAAAAATTTGAATTATATCTGATGCAGTCCCAGTACAGGAGTTGGTATACATTGACAAAATTACAGAGGAATAACATGTTATGGCATAATTATTATTAAATGTGAACACTACTTACGGGGTAAAGGGTATGAATAAATAATTTTAGCTCAAGAAAAAGAAGCAATCCAGCTCGCTCACTGTTTACACTAAAACAAAACAGGTGTGTTATAAGCATTATTTATTATACCATGGCTTCAATTCTGTAGTTCAGAATTTTTGCATCTATTTATTCAAGCAATTGTAATTTGGTAGTTGTGGTTAAAAGCATATTTTACATTTATATCCTATTTCCATTAGTAATTTTTAAATCACATTATCAAACTTCAGCAAGTAACTTCCTGACAAAAGAACATTATTACAAACTCTTCTATTGTGGCTGTGTAGCTGTGTTAACTTACATGTAACAAAACTCCAAAGGAAGAAATAACGAGTAAAAACAGTCAGTGTGATTAATACCATTATTCCTTTGTACTTTTCAGATATGCACATTACTTAGATTTATGCATTCTTGCTTAAACTGAATTGTGAAAGTAAACTTTTGAACAATGAATTCTTAGCCCAACAATATTATAGTGGTATTAGATATGTTATATTCACAACATACTACAATTAGAAAAACTTTCTTTTGGAATCCATAAGTTGTAAGTAAATTTTCATAGCTAATAATAAACATTCTTTATTATTTAAGACATTAATGCATTCACAAAAATAAAAAAAAATTATTTCAATAATAAAGAAGATAAGGAAACAAATTTATAAAGTTTGCATAATGATTGACAGAATTATTATAATGTAAAGTACAGATTATAAAGTTATATTTTTTTCTATGTATTTTCAACACTAGTTAAAAGGGAGAGAGTCGTTTAAACATAGAAGACAAACTGGAAAAAGCAAATTGTCCAGAAATAGTTAGTTGGCAGCTGTATCTAACCTAGGGGAAGGGTTTGTGACTTACTCTTACTCTTAGGTCAACCTCTTCCCAGATTGCAGCTACATATTGCTATAATAGTCATGTTGATTGTGTTTACTTGCTGTTTATTGTACGCTGTTTATTGAATTTAATATGTTCCAAGGTATCAGCTTCAATTATCCAGAATATTCACGTACTGGAACACACCCTGGTCCCATTGTGTCCAGATAACGGACATTCTACTTTAATTATGATGTTGCAGAAGGAATTGTTAATTCTTATTGGTTAAATATGAAGACAAAAAAACACATTAAAGAACTGTTACAGTTTTGCCGATTTCTGAATGTTGTTTTTTATCCTTTTTTAATCTTTCATAGTAGCTTAATATCTAGAACATACTACTAAAGGATAATTATTTGGCATGGGGGAGGGGTAGGCTCCACGAGTTTGATGTTTAATAATGTTTATGAAAGAAATACCCTAGATAGATTGCAACACAATCGTATGGGTGGGCTTTAGCCCTAAAGTACCCACCCCCTTCCTACACCACTGTATTATTACAGATCATAAATTAATGCAGCTTAAGCTAATACTTAATATTTTAACTCATTTGATCTCAAAAAACAACAACAACATTACAACACAACAAGCTTTATTGATGCTGTCTGTGTCATCTAAATTGGGTGCATCAGATCACTGCTCTCTACCTTGGTCCATCAGGTATCTTAGCTAAGCCTATCTCTGCAGCTTTCATAAGAAAGTGTGGTTTTATCAAAAGGCAGACTTTTATGCCTTAAATGATGCCCTAGAATACTCCCTTCCCCCAATAGAAATCATAGATGGTGGTGATGTTGACAGGACCTGGCACTTTATGTATAAAGCCTTATGGACATAGGTAGTTAGCCAATTTATTCCCTGCAAATATTTGGTCATCACACTCTTTGATCACAAATTCTGTTCGCCATGCAATCCTCCACAGAAGAAATATATCTCCATTTTCAAATGGGTCCAATCCTTTGCAGCTCTGTTGTCATCAGGGACTGGATACAAGACTCAACTGAACTTAAATCTGCACTGGGCTCTGCTAGCCTGCTAATTAGGAGGGTTATTCAGAAACTATGCCCGTGTGACAGGATCTTGTCAGGCATATATCATTCCATCAAGTTTCTTCAAACCATACCCTGCAAATGTATGTATCATAAGAATTCAACCCCACACTTTCTACCCTATGTTAGAACATCCCACCACAAGAGCTCTTACTAGCTAGCAAATTGTCTGTTACACTACTTTAAAAACTATTCCTAATGATAAAATTATATTTACATATAGGTGCATGACATCATACTATAATAATAGTAATTTATATTGATAATTTATATTTATTACTTTTTTCACTTCAATTTAGGATTCAAATTTTTATTGAAATGCTTTCATTGATATTTTTCCCAAAATTATGGTTATGTATCCTAGCTACCATATGAAGGATGTTAATAATTATAATACTAAGTGTTTACTGTAATTTTTTTAGCAAATTTGAAACTGAAATAACTATAACTATAGTCTAGTTGTGACAGTGTTTACAAATTGTCAAATTAGACTGGTCAATAACTTCATGCTGTACATTAAAGTGTAAAATAACTAACCAAGACAACACTCATAATCATAAGAGGTATTTTTAGCCAACTGAATAGCAAATATATGTGCACGATATCAAAACATTGTGTAACCTTAATTTTCAAGCCAATGTAGTTTTACGACAGTGAGTCACTTGTGATTGGGAGAGGTAATTCTCCAACATAGCTTCTTATTAGACAATTCAAGTTTCTTTTAAGTAGTTGAAACAATTAAAAAACAACAACTTTAGCTTACATATAAATTCTATCAATTCTCATATAACAATTTAATGAGAATATTATGGACTAATTGTCATACAATATGGTCCACAATACTGAAGTTTTGTTTTTATGCTTGAAATATCTCAAAAAGTTAACTCAATACCCACATTTGAGATCTGTATTAGTAGAATGAACAATACCTAGTTCTAAACTGACAAAAGTTGTTAAATCAATGGATTAATAATATGTACCACATAATTGATTTTAGCTACAGGTAAACACTGAATTCTTTGTATATGTGTCAGTAAACAAGAAGATGAATAGGTGAATCTTTTCCCTACAGGTAAGTATAGCTAAAACCGAAGGATTCTGTTTAAACCCTTTCACCGTCGGATTAATTTAGACATTTTGAAAAAAATTATATAAAATCAGGACTATAAAATGGTCTATAGCAACCATAGAAAAAAATTGTCTTTATAAAATATACATTACAGAAAAAATGTTTATGTTGCCTAGCAACCAATGTGTGGTAATTATAACTTGTAAACCATAACATGAATATAATTATCTTGTAAACCACGACAATGAATAACGTTATTTTGAACTCGTACTGGTTCAAGCCAGTCCATGGATTATTTTACTGTACAGCTATTTCATGGGACAAAACTAATCAACTAAGGTTTCATATTTATTCTGGGCTCAATTTCATGAATATTATTTAGATAATTCCAGTATAAAAAATGTATTAGACCTATCATTCTAATCATTATTCTTCAAACAGGTTATTATTTCTATAATAGACCAATAATCAGTAATGTTGATGTGAATTTGAGATATTATGTGTTTATAAAATATAGAGCATGAATAACCATGAACTACAAAAAATGAATAACTGAAAATTGTGCATAAACTATCAAATATTGAGCATTCATTACAAAATATATATTTCAAAAATATGGGCAGTTAGTTTCATGAAGTGAAGTCTACAAGGGTGTGATACTTTTGAAACATCTTCTTTCAGATGATACACATAAATGCACTTTGCAGTACTCACATTGAACACGAGACTCATGGTGATTCCCAACAGCAATAAGCTTATTTTTTATGATAACTGACAGCACAATTCCCCTTTCTATCTGCATGCTTAGGCCAGTGACCTAAATTTACATTCAGTCTATTAGCTGAAGATGTTGAACAGATTGTGGACGACCAGCACTACGACATCTTGTAGAGAAGCTACCAATGAGCTGTTTTGCTAGCTCAAGTAGTACTGCTACTACTGCTGCCTGAATTGATTGTTCTTCACGCCCCTTTCTACTACTAAGCCTTGTACTAACACACCTCCTTCCACTTATTCCTCTTCCTCCCCTGCAAGCCCTTGCTTTTACTGTTACTTGCCTACCTCTCCCTCTCCCTCCTCATACATGCCACCTACTTCCACTAACACACTGTTGAGAAATGTCTGATTCTGCTCCAGACCCTTGAGAAGTGACATCCATAGTAGATGAAGGATTGAAGTCTTCCATGGATGATGGAAGATGGAAAGTCCCTTGACTTGCTTGAGCATCCATGTCAATTGACTCCGTCTGTAAAGTTGCAATAGATTCCTGTTCAATGTATTCTTGTGCATTCTCTCTCTCTCCCTATATATATTTTTTATTGATTATTATATTGACTTGCAACCAGCTATTTTGCATGTTACTTACTATAGCACCTAAAAGGTATTGTTTGACTATATTTTATATAGCTACTACATTTATTTTACTACTCTACATTTACCTGAAACATCCAAGTTGGCTCCAGTAGTGCTACTGGGCTGAACTTCCGCTCTACTACTCAGAGTTGCTAGCTCAACTGTGTCCAAATGCTGCTGCCCAGTACAAGTAAATATTCCTTCACCCTCCTCGTCGCTAGTTACATTCTCAGAAAGACCGAAGTAGTCGTCGAATAAGCACTAAATAACTTCGCCGGCATCCATTCTATCTCCTGCGGTCAACGCGTGCGGTCAATTTAAAAATTCAAATTTACTTTTCCCGTTTTCCCCTAGTTTTACCGACAACACAAAATTCGCCTATTTAGAGCGTTGTTAAAGCTTTTCATTCTGCGTACTTTGAGACCAAATTTAGGATCTGATCGCGAGCGGTTTAGTTAAAGCGCCATATGGTGCTATTGCGGGTGAAAGTTAATGGTGTTATGATGTCTACTACACCTAGAGAACAAGAACACTTGAGGTCAAAGTGCATGCTTAGTGCTATACAAATAAACAAACTTTCGATTGTACCAGATACTGTTTCACTCGCTGCATAAACTGCCAATAGGTTGGGTGTTTTCAAGGACTTAGGCATGGTCTTCGAAGTCGTTGTTATTTGCTCAAGTCTGTTTCTATTTTTTTCTGTAAAAGGTAAGACTGATAAGGATAAATCTAGCATATAGCCACATGTAAATAATGAAAGAACTAGTTGTGTACATACAAAAACTATGACTCTACAAGACACAATACATAATATACATACAATTTGCAAATTTGCAGGCCAGAAATTCTATAAGTTTGAACTGGGTGTCACACATTGTGTATTAGTGGCATGGACATGAGTGAATTTTGACGAGGCTTGTTCAGATTTACAATCTTGTATTCAACACATTGTACACTAATTTACAATTTTGTTTTAGTAGTCAATAGATAGGCACTTTGATTTATTATGTAGTATTTACTGTATCCACTAACTATCTTGGAGAATATCGAAAAGAGTAGAAAACTAGCACTTCCTTGTTGGTTAAGGGACAATACCCAAAATGAGAAAACTCAATAGAAGTAATTGTAGCTATAATTATGTATTTGTGTGTTAATTTAGAGACTGTGAATGCTAACAAATTTACATTAACTTCAAGAAATAACATTAATGGCTCTTTTTGTCCTGGAAAGATAATATTTAATTGCAATGGTCGAGAGGTTCCAGTTGTGTTTTATTGGTTTGTCAATGGAACTCAAATTGGTCCTTATATTTTTCGAGATGAGGATCTAATCTTCCCTCAAGTTATAACCCATACCCCTAATAATATTAGAGCAAATATTACTGATGCATCCAGAGTTGGTACTACTGCAATCAATTTGGAATCAGTTCTTGTTGGACATCTGGATAATATAAATGGAGCACACATTCAGTGTGGTGGTACTAATATAAGGAGTGACGCTTATATCATTTCCAATCATGGTAATTTTATTTGAAGTAAATACTTTAATCAAATAGGGGTGTTACCGGCCACAATGTGGCACAAAATGTAACATATTCAAGTTGAACGGAGCAGCATACTTTTATTTTATCCATTGCTAATGTTTCTAACACATGGTTTAATTACATTAGTTTATTTTACTCACTCTTCTTTCCTCTTTTTTCTCACAACTTTTCTTGACCCATCTGTCCACTTACTTTTCTAACTTCTTGACCAATGTCTATGCTTTACCAAAGCAGGGCTCAGTTTGACCAATACACATGCCAAACAATTGCATTACATGTCACACATCACTTATATCACTTGTAGTTCCAGGAATACCAATGGTTACTATATCTACACTATATGGAAATTCAGAGGTGTATATTGCAGCTGACTTAGAGAAACTTGTAAGTTTTATCAAGCAGTGCGTTGTTGTTGTTTTTACAAAGTGATAGTTGAATAAATTACACAATTTTGTTTGACTTCAATGGTTTGACAAGTTTAACGTTTATTTAGACTGCCAGTTTTTACATTATAGTTGTAAAACTAACATATTTAACATAATTAATATAACTACATGGAGTACTATTGCTGATATTTAGTAATTTCAAATCATTAATTATTTTTACTAGATGAAACACAAGATTTTGTCACTAGATAAAAATGGTGCGATAATATATATTATGACAATTAATTGTTTGAATTACATTAAGAAAAAATGTCAGAGTCTATCTATAATTTAATTGAATTCACAAAAACAAAGACCAACATTTTCCTTGACATTATTAAGAATTGTAATTAGCCTCATTTTGGTCAATTCTAAGATTTTTCTAAACAATTATAATAATGATATTGCATTGCATTTTGTTATTTTAATAAAGAATTTCAATTTCATTGGAAGAAAAATTTGCTGTAACATATGGGCTGAGATTCTACATATATATTGTTGCAGCTTTTGAGCTTTTTTATCCTCTACTTACCTCCATAATAAAAACACAGATTGATGCTAATTTATATCACATTTTAACTCGCAATAATTATAGTAAATACGATATTTTTATAAATAATAATGTTGTTGTGCAGTAAAAATAATCATTTACATTTATATATGTTTAATTTTTGGAATTGAAACCTAACTACTATTAATCATGTATTATGAATTTGGAGTGCTGTCAGCATAAAACTATTAATTACTTTATAAACTGAAAATATATAATGAATAGTGCACTTCTATCAATTTCTCAATTCTAGTTTGGGAAAGCAATTCTTGTATAATCTGTTGTATGTTTAGTATTCATATTGCTAGATGTTTTATTAATGCGATTATAGGTATCTCCATGTCCAGGATTAACCTATGAGTATGAAATAGTATTGAGGAACAATAAAACTGGATTAATTATTAACACTCAGAAGATACATTGCTCTAGTGAAATTTGCCGTGTAATATTTGGACAAGGTCAAGCAAATTGTACCTATTTTATTGAAGTTACTGCTATAGATACTATTCAAAATGTGAAAGGCATCACATTTGTATCTGAAGTTATAAGTAAGCCGACAATATTGTTACAAATGGTCCGTGAACCAGAGAGTTGGGTATCATCAAGAGGAATAATTAATCATACATATTTTTTTTAAGTACAACTTTAAGCCATTACTGAGATTTCTATAATATGCTACATAATAGCTAAAAATAGTAGAATTTTATGTATAGATAAATGGGTGGATAAATTGATCATTAAGTGGGTTAGTAAGTGCATGTGGATGTGTGAGTAAGGGGTCTTGTGGGCAGGTAAGTAGATGAGAGCTAAATAAAATATGACTCTTTTTTCTTGGGTAATGCAATAAATTAGATATCTGTTATAAAGAGATACTAATAACTACATTTTTTTTCACATACAATATATGTGTCTATTTCTCCAATCGCTTAATCATATTGAGTAACCTAATTAATTTTCTATTTGAGTTATCAATAGTTTCTAATAAAAAAATTAATGCTAATTATCTTTTTCACAAACATGGCTTTCATATACGAAAGAGCCATTGAGGGAAAAACATTGAAAAATTTTACAATGTTTAATCATGAGTATTATAATAAAATATAAAAACACTTTGTTTTAAAACCTTATATTGTTGTAGCAATAGAGAGTAGGGCAGATGTTACTACTGACACTGAAGAATATCTGGTATGTTTAATTATGTCTCTTGATATTGTTTGCTTCACTGTTTTTATAAAAACAAAATACTAATTACTTGTACAGATTATGCTCAAAATGTACTTGAGGTTACATTTTTTATTTTAATAGGTGTCATTACCAAGAAAATATAAAGAGTATTCCACAATCATTGGCAGTGTGAGTGGAGGCTTCCTGGTGGTGCTTATTCTGGGCATTTCATTGGGACTATTGCTTGGAATAAAGTATAGATACAGTATGAAGAAGAAGTTATCTAAAGAGAGTGTAGAATTTTCTACTACTTACTGTAAAGAACCTCAGTATGAAGAACTCGAACTGGATAAACCTGTCACAATGTCTGAAAATGTCTCATATGATGTTCTCAGGAAATAATTCGTTATTATATTACATTTTTGGTTGTTGTTTTTTATTTGTGAACACTGTGCACTATTATAAGATTATTACAAAATTATTAATTAAGTTGCTAGACATGACAGTACTAGTATGTTTCAGTTATGAAAAGAGTAGAATATCAGTTATCACATATTGAATTGACCATAAAGGCATTTCAACCATAAAACACTCATCAGTTGTTATTTTTCATTATAATTCATATGTATTGTACATTTCTATCATTTTGAGTGGTACTTAAGCATTTTGCTTGGTAAAGTTAAGCTCTTCTACAAAACATTGAATATAAATTAGATCCTATAGGACAATGTCAATATTACAATAAAATATTTGATTCTATACAGTTTCATCATTGGCTGCATATCCACTTACTGGTGGAAACGGTACAACACTTCATCATTTCACATTAAATTCAAGATTTAGAAAGAAGTCAACCTCAAAATATATATAATATATTGTATACATATATATTTATATATACAGTGGAACCTCTCTACAAAGGGACTCTGAAGAACAACTTGACTCTTAACAACAGCCAGCGTAAATGGAACACAGTGATCTACTACAATAAAAAATAAACTCTGAAAGCAGCCAAACTCTCTACAAGGGTCAAAACACTTGATATAATTATATACATTATTTATTTATGTACAATATTGCCTTATTTATACACAAACAGTTTTATTTTATTTATATCTTTTTACATTTTTGTTTCCTTTTCTTTGTGATCCCATTGGTAGTCTATAAAAGGACTGACCAGGGACAGTCAAGATTCTGACACCCTGACACTCTTTCTCTTTATAATTATTTGGATTAATTAAAATGATTTAAACTGAACAGAACAGGAAGAGAATTAGTTTAGCATTGTTAGGTGGACCTAGCCTAGTAACAGAGGGCCCGACAATATGAAACAAGTCAAGTTGACAATAGGATATGATGCTTTAACTATTTGATTGTC